>Ga0078972_1003246_pt1 | contig 49503 bp, 41 predicted proteins | sample YelNatPaOPGAMG01_FD_67568 | JGI IMG/M metagenome (GOLD analysis project Ga0078972, IMG submission 67568) | Hot spring thermophilic microbial communities from Obsidian Pool, Yellowstone National Park, USA - OP-RAMG-01 (SPADES assembly) (version 2) | ecosystem: Environmental > Aquatic > Thermal...
TTTTATGAAAATATAAATTATTTCGTGCATTTTGTCAATATTCTAAAAAAAATTTAATCTAAGATGTAATCTGTTAGATGAGACTTCTGAAAATATCTAAACTTAATTGTTATTGCGATTCACCCTGCAGACTCAGATGCAAGCTCATTATTTTATCCAGATTCATCGTGCAAGTGGGAAACCTACACAATGAGTAATAATTCAGCAATGAAATCTTCCAAAAATTCGGCAGCTTTTGGATAAAGATTATCATAGGATGAACGAAAGAGACGTACAACCCCCAGAATTTCCTCAGCATAGCCTGTGTTAATATACATATATCGCAGAACCTGAAGCACTTCATTTTGTTTTAGACAAAAATGAATTACGCCAGCAATCAAGCCTTTTCCTATACAACTCAACAAGATTCAAGATTCTTTTCCCGAACAAACATGAAGCAAGTCCTCTTCCATTATTTTTACACATCATTTGAATATAACTCGTATCCTGAGACCACAATTGATGCATATTTTCATCATCAATTAACTTCTTGTATACAAATCAGTATTCTTGCACTATTCTTATTGGCAAAATTTAGAAATATTCTTTAATCTTATATAAATAAAATAAAATGTTGCCCCAAATTATGGATATTGAAGAATTCAGAAAATCTGGTGAAAAAATTTTAAGCTGGATGGTAAACTATCTAGAAAACCCAGAAAAATACCCGGTGTTATCAAGGATAAAACCTGGAGAAATAAAAAAGAAATTGCCTGCAAGTCCTCCACTCTCAGCCGAAAAACTTGAAGATATATTTAAAGACTTTGAAAACATAATTCTGCCTGGCATAACTCACTGGAATCACCCAAATTTCTTTGCGTATTTTGCAACCACTGGCTCTGCACCGGGAATTCTTGGTGAAATGCTGAGTGCCACCCTAAATGTTAATGCAATGCTTTGGCGTACATCCCCGTCTGCTACAGAACTCGAAGAAGTTGTACTCGACTGGCTCAGGCAAATGATTGGTCTGCCAGATATCTTTAAAGGAGTCATAACCGACACCGCATCCGTCTCAAGCCTTGTTGCACTTACTGCGGCAAGAGAAAATCTAAATAAAAAAATACGTGAAGATGGTCTTGCTGGACGTGCAGATGTTGCACCATTGAAATTATACTGCTCAGAGCAAGCGCATTCATCCATAGAAAAAGCTGCTATCGTTTTAGGTATCGGTCAAAACGGTGTTAGAAAAATTAAAACAGATAACAATTTTCGAATGGACGTAAATGCATTAATCTCATCTATCGAAAATGACAGAAAGAATAATAACTTGCCATTTGCTGTAGTCGCAACAGCTGGTACAACCTCAACCACGAGCTTCGACCCAGTAGAGGAAATCGCAGAGGTCTGCTCCAAAGAAGGATTGTGGCTTCATGTAGATGCTGCCTACGGAGGTATGGCTGGAATAATCCCGGAAAAACGCTCTCTGCTAAAAGGATGTGAGTATGCTGACTCATTCGTTACCAATCCTCACAAATGGCTTTTCACTCCTCTTGATTGCAGTGCACTTTACACCAGACACCCGGAAATATTAAGACGAGCATTCAGTATTGTTCCAGAATACCTTAGCACAGCCGAGGAAAACGTAACAAACTACATGGACTGGGGTATTCAATTAGGCAGACGATTTAGAGCATTGAAACTCTGGTTCATAATAAGAGCATTTGGGGTTGAAGAAATTAGAAAAATCCTTCGCCAGCAATGTGAACATGCTGAAAAATTAGTATCACTAATAAGCAAAGAGAAAGACTTTGAAATAATGGCACCTACGGTTCTCGGAGTTATATGCTTTAGATACCATCCCGAAAGGATTTCAGATGAAAATAAACTTTCCAAAATTAATAAAACAATCCTGGAGAACGTAAATTCAACAGGTAAAGTTTTTCTCTCTCATACCAAGCTAAATGAAAAATACACAATTCGATTCGCAATTGGTAACATCTCTACAAAAGAAGAACACATAATGGAAGCCTGGAAAATTATAGTGCAAAAAGCAAAGGAAATAGATTGGGCAACCATGTAACATTATGAATTAACCACAAATCAAAAGAACGAACAACAGGAATGAATATATACAATGAAGAAAAAACATGAAACAAAATTGAAAAGTCATATCAGAGAAAATGAAAGCCTTACTGCTAACTGGGAGAAGAAAATACTGTTGTGGCTCGCTGAAAGAATGCCCGCCTGGATAACACCAGATATTCTGACAACGATAGGATTTATAGCAGCAATTATGATTTTTGTAAGTTATTTGTTGAGCAACTACCATCCAGCATTTTTATGGTTAGCAAGCCTTGGATTTATAATTAATTGGTTCGGCGATAGTCTTGACGGAACTTTAGCACGTTACAGACATATCGAGAGACCAAAATTCGGATACTATGTAGATCATACAATTGATGCGATCGGAGAGACTTTGATAATTTGCGGACTCGGAATATCTCCATATGTATCACTAAACGTAGCTCTAATAGCATTGATTGGCTATTTTTTACTATCTATCCAAACTTTTATATGCACTTATGTTGTTGGAGTATTTAAGATATCCTATTCTAAAATGGGGCCAACGGAAGTGCGAATAATCCTTATTTTAATCAATACAATAATGTTTTTTTCAGAAATAAACAGTATAAGAATTCTTTCACTAAATATAACGTATTTTGATATGATCTTAATTATATCCACCTTTATCATGGTTATTTTCTACATTACACAGTCAATCAAAATTGCAAGCGATCTATTAAAATCTGGAGAATAGAAATAGGTTTTTAAGAATAGGGAAGCATATAGAAACAATTTAAACAGGGTTTGAATTTGCCGGCCGAATCAAACAAAGATAACGGTACTAGTTCCTAATTCATACAACTAAAATATTATTGTTATTTACCTACAGTATCACTACATTTGTATTTAGAAATAGCACATAAAGCAAAGACCCAGACATGCCAGAATTGAAAATAGAACCGCAAGACGATCAAGAACAACCCATATCACCAGTTGTTCTGCGAGTCGGATGCATTTTTCTCGGTTTATTTTTGGGCTTTTCATTTTATATTCTTTCTTATGCAAATCTTCTTGCTATATTGGGCGAAACCCCTGGCTCTGAAGAGCACGTAATTGGAGAATTCACACTTTCAATACTTATGTGGACATTAATGGGAGCAACACTACCAACGTGGTTTATCAGAGATGCAATTTCCGGAACTTTTGAGTTTGTCAGAGGATCAGAAAGAAGATTTTCATTTATAAGAATTGGAATATCTGGACTTATATTTTTTCTTTTCCTGATTATATACTGGAAACTACTTGAATTCATAGTTCAAATTTTGGATTCACTTTTCGGAGGTTAACATGAAAAATCTACCGCTATTTTTCACCATCCTTCCACTAGTCATTATGATATTTCACATATATTCAGGACAAGATAACGAAAACAGCTTCAGAATTTTTGTCGAAAATCATGTCAAAATTATCGAGCCAAAATTAAAGGCTATGAATGTTGCTTACTGGAATGCTGCTGCGACCGGTGAAGAAAAGTATTACAAAGAGCAAGCGGAATTAGAATTAGAAGTTAGAACTATATATTCAAACAAAGAAGAATTTGAGCAGCTAAAAAAATGGAAAGAAGCCGGCAACATTAAAGATCCTCTATTGCAAAGACAATTAATCCTTCTCTATAACAGTTACCTCGTAAATCAATACGACACAGTTTTACTCCGAAAAATCACAGAAAAATCGGCAGAAGTTCAGCAAAAATTCAATACGTTTAGACCCGTACTTGAAGGTAAAGAAGTTACCGATAACGAAATAGACGAAATCCTTAAAACTGAAACAAACTCAGACAAAAGAAAAAAAGCGTGGGAAGCAAGCAAAGAAGTTGGTAAACTGGTTGCAAACGATGTTATAGAACTCGTCAAATTGAGAAATGAAGGTGCTAGGAAATTAGGTTTTAAGAATTTCTATGAAATGTCTCTCATTGCTTCAGAACAAACTATGGACGAGATCACATCTATATTTGACGAACTGAAGAAACTCAGTGACGAACCATTTAAAAAGATTAAAGACGAGATTGATAGCAAATTATCGAAAAAATATGGAATTAAACCCGAAGAAATGATGCCATGGCACTATCAGGATCGCTTCTTTCAGGAACCACCAGCTATTGGCAACGTAGATATAGACAAATATTTTAAAGGAAAGAATATCGAAAAGATAGCAGAAAAGTTCTACAGAGAAATAGGATTGCCTGTAGAGAAAATTTTAAGCAACAGCGACCTATACCCCCGCAAAGGAAAATATCAACATGCATTTTGCATTGACATTGATAGAAAGGGTGATGTACGCACAATGCAGAACCTCACAGATAATAAACGATGGATGGGCACAATGCTGCATGAGCTTGGTCACGCAATATATAGCATTAATATAGATAGCAACTTACCTTTTTTATTGAGACAGGAATCGCACATCTTCACCACTGAAGCAATAGCTATGATGATGGAACGGCAGGTAGATAATGCAGATTGGCTACAGAAAATGGTTGGCTTAAGTAACGAAGACAAAGCAATTGTTAATGTTGAATGCAGAGAAAGTTTACGAATGAAAGCTCTCATTTTTTGTCGCTGGTCACAGGTAATGATGCGTTTTGAAAAGGCTTTATATGAAAATCCTGATCAAGATCTAAACAAATTATGGTGGCAACTTGTCAAGGAATACCAATTGGTAAATCCGCCACCGAGACGTAACGAACCTGATTGGGCATCCAAAATTCACATTTCGCAATCGCCAGCATACTACCATAACTACCAGTTGGGTGAATTAATGGCATCACAGTTACAGTACTATATCGGTAAAAATATCCTGAAGTTACAAAACACGAAAGAAGTTTGCTTTGCAGGCGAGCCTCAGGTTGGAAAATACCTTAGAGAAAATATTTTTCATCCAGGAGCATTATACCGATGGGATGAACTAATAAAACAAGCAACAGGTGAAAAACTTACTGCTAAATATTTTATAAATGAATATGTCCAGTAATATGCTATCAGCACCAAAAGACACAACCAGAACCATTTTGGTCATAGATGATGACTCAAATTTTCTCAATCCTCTCAAAATGAGCCTCGAGGAAGAAGGATATAATGTAATTACAGCAGAAAACCCGAAGTCAGGCTGGGAATCCATGGAAAAGCATGAGCCTGATATATTGCTCGTCGATTGGGAACTACCTGAAATGAAAGGTACGCAATTCATCAAACTTCTACGAGAAAATAAAGACCACAATGCACGATACGTAATTATGGTAACAGGCCATAGTACAACAGATTATATCGTGCAGGGACTTGATGCAGGCGCAGACGACTACTTGATCAAGCCCTTTGCTATCCAAGAACTAATGGCTCGAATAAGAGTTGGAATCAGAATCAGAGAATTAGAGAAAAAAATTAAAGAAGAGATTAAGAAACTGACCGTTCTCGAAATGGCATTATCAGTTGCAGATAAAATCGGCAATCCAATATCAGCAGCAAAGCTACATCTACAATTACTGATGGAACAGGAAACAGTAAAAAAATCTCCCGAACTTGTTGAATCTTTAACTTCTCTTTTTTCCATGCTTGAAGAGGCTCTGGAACTTATAAGTAAGTATCAAAAAATAAAAGAACCACATTCAGTACCTGCCCCCGGCGGCAAAACCATGATAGCTCCTGAATAGCAGTTTAAAAAAATGTTCACGTCAAATTAGCACTATGAGCTTCCTATAATAAATATATTCGACCTCATATTGATACACATTATATATAGCGAACATACTGCAGTTTAGTAGTAACGATTTTATATTGCTGAAGATTAGTGTATGTCAAAACACACAGACTTGTAAGGATATAGAAATCTATGGTAATAAAAAATATAATACTAAATATTATTTAGGAATCTGACAAAGTTTGCAATTGATTCAAATATCTTGACGGAATCCAGAACAAATGCTTTGCTGTAGCACTTTTCTACTTCCCAGGATACTCCAACGTAGAATTGCTTATATTTTAGCCATTCCGCCAAAGGATGCTTTGCATCGAAACCGTGTGGAAGCCTTGTTAATTTATTCCATTCGTTCACGTCGAGCAATTTTCTAAAACGTGTTTCGGAAATAATTTCAGAAAACTCCTCATGCTTATTTACAATTGCATTTCGGATCGCACGCAATTGATCCGAAGTAGGCATGTAAATTCCGCCACCGACATAAATGCCATCAAGACCAATCTCAACGTAATAGCCCGCTCCAGAATAGCCTTTCGGTTTGTCTTTTAAAACAAAATGAGCTGCTATGTGTGTTTTATACGGTGTCTTATCACTTGAAAAACGGACATCTCTATTAGGACGAAAAATTGAACGTAAGGGGTTTACATCATATTCAGGAGCGAAAAGACTAAAATAAGGCTTAAGAGCGTAAATATAAGATTGCATTGGCTGCTTTACGAAAAGAATGTACTCCACTTTATGATTATTAAACCATCGCCTGTTATTATTTCTTTTAAGTCTTCTGAGGAAAGATATTGCTTCTCTGGGAAAACCTTCAAAGGGTGGAAAAACCAAAATATCTATTTCTGGAACCTTCATAGGAAACCAATCACTTTTCATTTACCGCAATGTGCACAGAGCCTTTTGCACTTTTAAGCTTTTTCTTAGCCTCATCTTTGCTTAAGCCGGTCTTAATTATAACAATTGCCAACTTAACATCGAAAGCTGTGCTTTTTAAGACTCTGGTTGCTTCTTCATACGATACGCCTGTTGCAATCATCAATATTCTCTTTGCGCGCTCACGAAGCTTCGTATTCCAGGCTTTCAAATCGACCATCATATTTTCATAAACTTTGCCTAAACGTATCATTGCTGATGTAGATATCATATTCAATACAAGCTTTTGAGCTGTTCCTGATTTCATTCTTGTTGAGCCCATGATTACCTCAGGACCAACACATGGACATATTGCAACATCAATTGATTTAGATAATGCAGAAAAATCCGCTGAATTCAACGTACTTCTGGAATTTGTTGTTATAAAAATTGTTTTCGCTCCTCTTTGTTTAGCTCGACATATCGCAGAACATACGTAAGGCGTTCTTATGCTTGCTGCAATGCCACAAACTACGTCCTTATTATTTACGCGCTTATTATCTATATCTCTGATCGCTTGTTTAACATTATCCTCTGCACCTTCAATGGATCTGAACATGGCTTTTTTGCCACCAGCAATAATACCTTGAACCATATCTGAATCAGTTCCAAATGTCGGCGGACATTCCGCTGCATCCAAAATACCAAGCCGACCACTTGTACCTGCACCCACATATATCAATCTCCCACCTTGTATAAATGAATCAACGACCAACTCCACAGCCTTAGCTATATATGGTATTTCATTGCAAACAGCATCAGCAACCTTTTTATCTTCATTATTAATTAGCTTAAGTATATCCTCAATATCTAACTTATCAATGTTCATGGTATTGGGATTGCGTTGTTCAGTGAGCAACATCTGAATCTGCTCAAAAGTCGCTTTATTATCTTTCTTTATCATTTTCAATACATGTTCCAGTTATAATGTAAAACAATTACAGAATTAAAAATAGACGACCACAATTTTTTTATCAACTAATAATGACACGTTATTGTAGGATATGCTTAGATCAATAACATCGAATCGACTGTGCTTAAATTTCCTTTTTGCCTTTTTCAGCTCTTCTTCAATATTTCCACCTTTATAGGCAATAAGAGCAGGAGGATTAATAAAAAATTTACCTCCTTCATTATGATTGGTGAATGTAAGCTCAGATTTCTGCTTTTTTAGGAAAGGAAAAGTCCATTTTGTTAAGATGTCCAGAGTAGTGACAGCCCGCGCTACTCCATAATCAAACTTTTCCCTAAAATCTATGCTCAGAATAAGTTTTTCTGCTCTTTCACATATCACCTCCATATTTTTAAGTTCCAGATTAGCAATTATATTTTTTAAAGCAAAGCATTTTTTCGACACCGACTCGATACATACTATTGAAATCTCAGGAAACATGATTTTCAAAGGAACAGCGGGCAACCCACCCCCTGCACCTATATCGACTATATTTGATTGTTCTTGGAACTTAGCATGGATAATCGGGGATATGCTATGTAAAATATGAGAATACCATATGTTTTGCTCATCCTTCCGTGAAATGAGATTGATCTTTTTATTCCACGAAAGTAGCTCTTTGACATAATCTCTTAGCTTGCAAAGTTGCGTATCATTGAGGATTAGCCCGGCACTCATGCATACTTTAGATAACCATTCTGAATCCAAAACATTTGTTTCACGTGAAACTCTCTGAGGCATACCGACTAATTCCTCAAATATACCATTAGAACAGATATATCCGCTGGTGTCACACCATCTATTCTTGATGCCTGTGCTATGGATACTGGCTGAATTTTTATCAACTTTTCCCTGCCTTCATTTGAAAGCGATTTTATTTTACGGTAATCTATATCTTTTGGTATTTGAAACGATTCCAACTTATTCAGTCTCGCAACCTCCTCCATCTGACGCTTAATATACCCCTCATATTTGAGCTCAATCTCAATTTGCTCTACAACCTCCTTGAATAACTTTTCGTCACAAATCGCTCGTAACTTTGAAAAAAAGCAATCTACAGGAAAAATATTTGTATAAATCATATCCAAAATCTTGACATTGGGCCTTTTTATAAGTTTCGCCAGCTTCTCACTTTCGGAAATTTTTTCTTCATTGACACTCGATAAATATGTATTGACCGATTCTGGCTTCAGAGAATAATTACCTGAAAACTTCAGCCCTTCTTTTACCAATTCTTCTTTTTTCCGAAGTCTTTTTATTAATTCATCCGGTATTAATCCAATTCTATATCCAATCTCCATCAATCTTCTATCTGCATTATCCTGGCGTAATATTAACCTATGCTCCGCCCTCGATGTGAACATCCTATAAGGCTCAATAATATCTCTATTGATTAGATCATCAATAAGAACCCCAATATACGCTTCAGATCGTTTAATTATCAAGGGCTCCTCTCCCCTTATATATTTCACTGCATTTATTCCAGCTATTAACCCCTGAGCACCTGCCTCTTCGTACCCCGAGGTACCATTAATCTGGCCTGCAAAGAATAATCCATTTATTAGCTTTGTTTCGAGAGAAAATTTCAACTGAAATGGGGGGAAAAAATCATACTCTACTGCGTAACCCGCCCTTAGCATTTTAACATTCTCCAGTCCAGGAATCGTTTTCAATCCCTCATACTGGATATCTTCGGGTAAGCTTGTTGAGTAACCATTCACATATACCACGTTTGTATCGTATCCTTCAGGCTCAAGAAAAATATGGTGCCTTTCCTTATCAGCAAATCTATTTATTTTATCTTCAATTGATGGGCAGTATCTGGGTCCTATTCCTTTAATTCTACCTGTAAATAAAGGTGACCGATCAAATCCCCTTCTCAAAATTTCATGTGTTCTTTCATTTGTATATGTCAAATACATCGAAATTAGCTGATTATTTATTCTCATATTCTGAAATGAGAACGGTTGCGGATTCTGCTCACTGGGCTGCTCCTCCACTTTTGAGAAATCTATACTGCTTTTGTCTATCCTCGGCGGCGTTCCAGTCTTTAATCTACCAACAGTAAAACCATATCGCTTCAAATTTTCACTTAGATTATCTACGGACCTTTCCTTATATCTTCCGCCAATGTACGTGTTTGTCCCTGTATGCATTAAACCTCTCAGGAACGTTCCAGCGCACAGAATAAATGCTTTGCACTGAAACTTTTGCCCATCTTCCAGAATCACACCCCTTATTTTTTTCTCCGAATGGTCATATTCTTCCACGTATATGTCATCTACCATCCCTTCAACAATATCTAGGTTCTCTACACCATCCACGTGCCTTAATGCTACTCTTGAGTACCATTCACGATCATTCTGGCACCTTGGTGACCATACTGCAGGTCCTTTTGATCTGTTAAGCATTCTAAAGTGAATACCTGTTTCATCGGCAATTTTAGCCATTTCTCCGCCAATAGCATCAATTTCCCTAACCAAATGGCCCTTAGCAGTCCCACCAATTGCCGGATTGCAGGACATTCTGCCCATTGCCTTTCTGTCTATTGTCACCATCAATACACTGCACCCCATTCTTGCAGATGCCAGACTGGCTTCTATCCCGGCGTGACCTCCTCCTGCCACTATAACGTCGTATTCCTTTCTCAGTTTTCTTTCCATCGTCGCTTCAAGGTGTTTCACGTGAAACTTAAAACTTATTTTCCAATACAGAACTTAGAAAATATATTATTTAACATCTCTTCCGTGGTTACTTTCCCAACGATTTCACCAAGAGCATCCAAAGCATATTTAAGGTTAACAACTATAAACTCGTTACTTTCTCCATGTTTTACAGATTCTAGTGATTTTATTAAACCATCCTTTGCTTTCAACAATGCTGAGTAATGCCTTTCGCTTGTTATTATTACCGAGCTCCCTTCCCCTATATCTCCTGTCACCGCAAATTGTTTCATTTTTCCAATAAGCTCATCTATACCAATTCGCTTCGTAGCTGATAATCCAATTGATTCATAGCCAGTTTTAAAAGTTTCGTCATGTGAATTTTCCAAATCTATCTTATTATTTAAAAAGATTATTTCTGCTTTTGTGTTTAATTCATCGAGCTTTTTAAGAAAACCAATCTCCTCATCGCTTACTGGAACAGTACAATCGTGTACAAATAATACAATGTCCGATTCACTTGCGATTTTCCATGTTCTTCTTACACCTTCCGATTCTATTGGATCATTTGTTTCTCTGATACCTGCAGTATCTATCAATCTAAAAATAATACCATCCACAATGATTTTTTCTTCTATAAAATCTCTAGTAGTTCCAGGTATTTCCGTTACAATTGCCCTTTCCTCTTGAAGCAATGTATTCAACAGGCTTGACTTCCCAGCATTTGGTTTGCCAACTATAGCTACCTTTAAACCTTCTTTCCAAAGCTTTCCAAATTTGTATGTTTTCAAAATTGACTCCACTTCCCTCAATGTTTCAAAAATCATGTCATTAACTTTTCTTTTATCTATTAGCTGTATATCCTCTTCAACAAAATCCAGTTCTAGTTCCAGTAATCCAATTATATCGATCATTTTCTCTCTTATTTTGTTTATGTCTTTTGAAAGCTTTCCTTCAAGCTGTCTTACAGATGTTATATACGCTCTATCGGATTCAGCTTTTATTAAATCTGCAATAGCTTCTGCCTGTGTTAAGTCTATTTTTCCATTTATAAACGCTCTTTTTGTAAATTCACCGGGTTGCGCCGGTCTAATTCCTGTTTCTATAATTCTTTCAAAAACTCGTTTTGTAACATGAATACCACCATGACAACAGATTTCTATAACATCCTCTCCTGTAAAGGATCTTGGCTTTCTGTAAACAATGCATACAACATCGTCTAGAGTATTACCGTTTTCATCCGCTATCCTACCGAAATGTGCAGTGTGAGTTTTTACATTTCTCAGGTCCACCTTTCCTTCAAAAATCTCAGAAATATTTTCTATTGCTTTATCTCCACTAACACGAATCATAGAGATAGCTGACTCACCCAGTGTTGTTGCGATTGCTGCAATTGTGTCATCCATTTTCATATTATTTACCATTAATATCTTTTAAAATGTACTAAGCTTTAAAACCAATCACAACGATTCATTTAACAGGAATAGATTAATATTTTATATTATTTTAATTTTTTGATTCATTCACAAATATTCATAATTCGCTAGCATCTTTGTGTTTTTCATGGGGATAAAGCAGGAATTTTTTATGAAAGAACACTTATAGATTTTCGCAGCGTTCTTCTTATTCTCAGCTTGTCGCTCGTGCCGAAGTTACCAATAAATAGCTGTTCTAATATATAATTCTTATATAATTCTCAAAATTATTTTAATTTTTTGATTCATTCACAACGTCCACAAAAGAGGTAACTTTTTACCATATGCTGCAATCCTGATCAGATGAGGAAAAGTTGAACTTGTTGCAACTGCTCCCAGCACAGAACATGGGTGTACGAATTCAGAGCATGTATTGCCGTTGTTGCATGAGGCTATTCGTAAGCAGGCAACTGTAAAGGAAATTAAAGCTGTAGGAGTTGCCGAGAACGTTACAATTACGCTGGATGGAGGATCAACCACTAAAGCCATTAAAGTGCTCATCGAGCATGAGTCTGGATTAGTCGTGGCTCTTTATCTGCCATATCGTAAGAAATTTTTTAGAAGTTACTCTTTTGGTGAAATATTTGCAGTTTCTGCAAAACCTGAAGTTAATATTTGGTAATGAAAATTCGCCTAACCAGTATACCTTATGAGAAGTCCTTTGCACAGACCGTTATAATCGTAGCTAGTATGATTAGCATTACGAATAACAGGTTTTGTTATCTTAACTTATTCTTTTTTGTGCATATTGCAAGTTTTCATTGCTCCGGGTTACGTAACATTCATCAGATCATAAAATTAACAGGACAATCAAATGCAAATCGAATACCAACATGCTTTATTAAATTATCTTCAACAAAATGAGTCGCTTTTATGGATGGGTCGACCTCCAAGTGCTTTACTCTTTCGTAAATCGGATGTTTTTATGATTCCTTTCTTTTTGTTTTGGGGAGAATTCGCAATATTCTGGGAACTCACAGCATACACTTCAGGTGCACCTTTATTCTTTCTTTTATTTGGAAGTGCTTTTGTTCTGGTAGGATTATATATATCTCATAATAGGTCGGTTCCTTTACGACATGGTTAAAATACGCAATACTATCTATTGACCTATTATCTAGACAGGATATCGAGATGATCCTGACACTACAAGCAACAATCAAAAGACCTGTGATAAATTCAAATCAGATTAAATGCCCAAATTATTATGCAAACATAGGAGTTTAAGAAAACAGAGTAAAAAGGCATTGGTCAAACAAGATGCAACTGTTTTTCAATTCGGTATTTTAACATAGTGGACTTCTGAGAGATATTTTCCTATCATATTGTTTTAGAATAAGTAAAAGTTCCATTGAACATGTTTTTTCAATAAATAGGAATCGCTGACAAAAAAATAGAAAAAAAATCTAAATGCTAATATCCATATAGAAATGCAAACGAAATAAATCGGGAATCTTATGACACCAAAAACAATTACTATGCTTGTACTTCGGCTTTTTGCAGTCTTTGTTTTGTTTAAAATGGCTTTTTCAATCGGAACGATAACGTTCTCTTTATTAAATGCAGATTACCATTCACTGGATTTAATAGAATATCAGCTTCTTCACGTTTCGATATATACAATATCAATCATGCTTTTATATTCTTATTCAGAAAAAATAGCTAACAAAATTACAAAACCCATTCCCACAGAAAATTTTAATGCAAACTGTACATTTGTTGAATTGTTAACCGTTTTGATAATTTCATTATCGATATACACAATAATTGATGCTATTCCCCTGGTTGTTAACCAACTGTATGCTGTTTTAAGTTCATTGGGAAGTGAGTTTGGCGAATCAGTTCAAACTAAGCAAAGGTTCAATATGTTTTTCTTTGGACTTTTGGGAGCGTTTCTCAAAGTAATTGTCCCAATAGTTCTAATTATTAAAGCAAAGTCAATAGCAATTTACCTGCACAAAAAGCAAAACAATCAGGCGTGTCCTCCCAAGAAACTCAATAGGTAGCCGTAGGGCCAAATTGTAACCTCAGAGATTCAGCTTATTCTGTTAGGTTACGGACAAAACACATTTGATAAGTCTAATTGTATTAGCCTTCATGTATGCCAACATATTCCACTTATCTTCGAGCATCTTCAAGTAGCAAGTAGAGACATCTGAAAAATCTTTTCGTATAGTCATCGCGAGGAGTCCCAAGCGGATGACGAAGCAATCTCTTAAATCCAGATAACATAATAAGATTGCTTCTCCGACTGCGGTGGATCGCAATGAGAATCAAGTTTTAATATTTCAGAAGTCTCAAGTATATGATATGCTGAAAATTTACAGGTTGTATTAATACCAACTGGGAGTATAAAATGGGTTTATAAGCTCGAAGGCAGAAATTTATTTTCACACAAATAGTCCTGCTGTGCTTCTTATTATACTTAATTAAAGTTCTAAGTTCTGCTAGTAGCTGGCTATGTCAAACAAATGATTATTATTTCTTCAAAGTCGGCAAATCCTTAGCCAGTCTGAAGATTCCTCCATGCCTCTTTTTCGGCTGTTCCACCTTTCGCAAAGGCTCATCGTCCATCTTCCGATAGATTAATAACTGCTCCCCTATAGCAAGAATGTTATAAACTGCATAATACAGGTTCAAACCTGAAGGTAGGCCATTGAATATTAGAGTCATGAGAATTGGCATAAGCCATACCATAGTTTTCTGACGCGGATCCTTTACACTCATCTTCTGTTGAATAAACATTGTTACTCCCATCAGCAATGCAATACCGCTAACATCCTTTATTCCCAAGAATTTGAATGGCAAACTAAAAACCACATCAGGAACAGATAGGTCAGTTATCCACCAGATAAATTCCGCTTGCCTCAACTCTATTGCTCCCCTCAATAACGCATAAAGTGCAAACAATATCGGAAACTGCAAAAGCAATGGTAAACAACCGCCTGCGGGATTAACACCATAGTCCTTATACAAATTCATTATAGCCTGATTCATTTTTTGCACATCATCCTTATACTTTTCCCTTATTTCCCTGACCATTGGTTCCAGCTTTTGCATTTTTTTCATTGATCTTACCTGACTCTTCGACAATGGATGCAAAACAAGCTTAATAATCAAAGAAAATACTATGATTACTAATCCCCAATTAGGAACCACGTAATGAATCGCAGTAAATAAGGGTAACAGCAGGTATTCTGCAATTGGCCTTACAATCCAGACCCATCCTAAGCTCATGATTTTTTCAAGATCATTCTGGTAAGCACTTAGCACGTCATGCTTTATTGGACCAATAAACACTTTAAATCTCGCCTTTTCCTCTGAACTGCCACTGAAAGGTATTTTTACTGAGACGTTATACTTTTCAATAACGCCTTCATCCTGAATTCCTGATCGCTCGCCTTCCACATACGCACCCTCACACTTTGTGTCCTGCGGCATTATAGCAACCGCGAAGTATTTGCTTTTGGTAGCTACCCAGCTAACTGTACCAGAAATGTCCTTTTTGACAACTTTATTCACTGTTGCCGCATCGATCTCTGTAAGCTCTCTACCAGCATAAATGTATGCACATGCAAAATTCGCCTCATCGATGCTATTATACTCTGTAAATTCTATGCCATTTTCCCATGCCACTTCATATTGATAATTTGCTATTACCGAACCCAGATTAATAAGGTTGATTTCCGCATCAAATCCGTATTCTTTGTTTTTGAATCTATACCTCTTGACTAATTGTCCGTTGCTGTTGGATAACCATAATACAAATGTTACTTCAATTTCATCATCTCCCGTTAATGTAATGTGTTGAGCAGACTGCCTGACATCGAAATACAGGTCTTTTGTGTTAATAACCTTTCCATCTGTAGTTGTAAGTAAAATTGTGAAATCTCCGTTGCTTCTATAATCCACTAGTTGTACCGCTCTTTTATCCCAAGTTTTGTAGTTTTTTAGCTCCCATCTTTTTACAACACCACCTTTGGACGATAGAACCGCAGTATATAAATCTGTCTCTATTATTACTGAACTTTCTTTTCCTGTTACTTTATCACTAAAATATATGCCATACAGATCCACAGCCTGTGGCTCTTTCTGTTCTTCTTTTGAAACATTAACATTAACAGTATCCCTGGCGAGTTCTTTTACAGGCTCACCTTTCTGTGAAACTGCTGGGTTACGATAAGAATTCATCCATAACCAGAGCATCAATAAAAGAAATATTAAAATAAATCCCAGTGTTTCCGTTCTACTCATAGGCAAAAACCTTATTTACTTGTCATTTTGTGGACTTTGGAACAGGATCATAACCCCATTGCTTGCTATAAGGATGGCACCTCAAAATTCTTTTTAGTATTAACCAGAGAGCTTTCATTATCCCATGTGTCTTTAATGCATCTATTGCGTAATTTGAGCATGATGGATAAAATCTACATTTATATGGCATTATTAGCGATAGACTATTCTGATATATCTTTATTAACAGGACTAATATTTGTCGCATTTTACTTCTGGGCTGCTCTTATATTTGAACAAATATGATCCATAGCTTCCAATATTGCTCTATATCGTTTTTTTCTTTCTTTTAAATACGAATTACTTGCATACATAAATACTATCTTTAGCCTTACATCATCCAATATTCCTGATAGCAACTTATCTTTATTGATTCTGAATGCCTCTCTCATCTGTCTTCTTATTTCGTTTCTCTTAACAGCTTTATTTATATCTCTTCTTATTGCAAAGCCAACAAGCACTTCTGCTTTTTCTGCTTTTTCAATACATACAAATGCGGTTATTGGTTTTTTCTCGTAAAGTATGCCATGGGTTAATACTTTATCGAATGACCGAAACCCTCTCAGGGTTTCAACGGTGGCTTTGCCTGACGACATCTGGTATTAAATTTACGTGAATTAACGTTCATCACTAACTGTGAGTTTTCTTCTCCCCTTAGCTCGTCGCCTGCTTAATACTTTTCTACCACTTTTTGTAGCCATTCTTCTTCTGAAACCATGCGTGCTTTTTCTTCTGCGTCTATGTGGTTGATATGTCCTTTTCATTATCCAAGACTTCCTTAAGTTCTACTTTAACTTCAAATTAGTTAAAAGTTACTAAAATATTTGTGGACAAACAATAAATTTCTGCCCACAATCTTTCTAATTTCTATTTCGGTCATATTTATAAGGTTGAAAGCTTGCTAAAACGCGTTTGCTTTTTAATTTCAACATTACATGTTAGACATCAATTAAACATCCTTTTTCATTTTGTAAAAATTCCACTTGCATCCTTCAAACTTTGATGTTATAATTGAACAATAAAAATTTTGTTTTTCATATGTTGATATTTTGTGGATATCCTCATTTGTGGTATGTCTATTATTAGAAAATCTTGGAATTTCCCCATAATTTTAATAGTTCCCGTGTTCATCTAAATGTGGAAAACTTGTTCACAAACGTGCTAATTCGTAGGAGCGACACTGACTATGGGCAATTTAGAAACGTTACACAATGCTGTCCCAGAAAAAGGAGAAAATGCGCAACAAATCTGGGAAAATTGTCTTGAGGTTATCAAACCATTAATAACAACATTGAGTTACAAGACTTGGTTTCAACCAATTGTACCAGTCGAAGTAAAGGATAATGAATTGGTGCTTAAAGTTCCAAGCCAATTCTTTTACGACTGGATTGAAGAACATTATGGAAGTATGATTACTAAAGTTATATCTACAGTATTCGGTGAGAACGCAAAGGTACGCTATATAATAGACAGCACAGGGTTATCTTTAGATCCAAATGAATCAGACTTGGTTACTCAGCATAATCCTCCTTTTTCCCCGCATGCATCCATACGCAGTGACAATCTACTTAGTATTTCCAAAAACCTGAATCCACGCTATACTTTCGATAATTTCATAAAGGGTGATTGTAATCAGCTTGCCAGGGCTGCAGCCTTGGCGGTTGCAAATAACCCAGGAGGAACATCTTTTAACCCTCTTGTAATTTATGGCGGAACTGGTCTTGGTAAGACACACCTTATGCATGCTCTTGGAAATTATGCATCTAAAAATGGTAAGGCAAAAAGGATAATTTACATTTCCAGCGAAAAATTTACTGTTGACTTCGTTGAAGCAATACAAGAAGATAGAGTAAATGAATTCTCATCTTTTTACAGAAGCATGGATTTGCTTATTGTTGATGATATTCAGTTTTTTGCAGGTAAAGAAAAAACCCAGGACAATTTTTTCCATACATTTAATGCATTATACCAGCTTGGCAAGCAAATAGTTTTATCATCTGATGTGCCTCCAAAAGAATTGAAAGGTCTTGATGACAGACTTATATCGCGATTTCAAAGTGGACTAACAGCTGACATCCAGCCACCAGATTTTGAAACCAGAGTTGCTATTCTCCAGCAAAAAAGTAAAGAGAACGGCTTCGAACTCCCAATTGATGTCATAGAATTCATAGCAGCAAATATCACAAGAAATATAAGGGAACTAGAAGGTTGCCTCATAAGTCTGTTTGCAAAAGCTTCCCTTGAAAACAAACAAATTAACATTGAACTTGCTCGCGATGTCCTAAATACCATTATTGCTCACGTCAAGTCTCCTTTAACAATAGAACATATACAGAAATGCATATGTGAATATTTCGATATACCAATTGATCTCTTACGTGGTAAGACCAGACAACAGGAAATTGTAATACCCCGCCAGATTGCTATGTACCTAGCAAAGGAGCTAACGAATTCATCTCTTAAAACAATAGGAATGCACTTCGGTGGGAGAGATCACAGTACCGTTATCCATGCATGCCAAAATATCGAAGAGCTAATCAAAATTAATAGTCAATATAAGCAGCACATCGAAAAGCTAAGAAAAAAAATCGAGCTCGGTTGCTAACTTGTGGACATTGCGTTGGTAAATTGGGGCAAATCTGTTAATATCTATACCTATAGTTTCCGCATTATCAAATAAGAACTGCTAAATTAGAAATTGTCACTTTTTCACATAGTTATTAACATCACAATAACAATAAGATCTTGATTAAATAGAGCAAAACGCATCCCATTTGTCATTATTCACATTATTCACAAGGTTATAATTATAATAATAACTCATTATAAGGTATTTATTACTATGTATCTCAGCATCCAGTTTAATATTTATTGCTAAGAGTTTTTTTGAGAAATTCCTCTAAGCCTTCTACAATTTTTATCGCAACTAATACTTGTTTTTCTCGATTAATTAACAGAATTTCATCTTCTGGATGTGATAAGAATGCAATTTCTACAAGAACATTAGGTATAGATGTTATTGTGTTAATCATAAAATTAAAACTACCAATTACTCCAAACGGCTTCAAGCCTATTGTTGTTAATTTATCAAATACACTTCTTGCAAGGTTCTTATGGATACTATATCTGTAATATGTACTTACTCCCTGTCCAGATAATGGATCTGCAGCTTCTCCGACAGAATTGCAATGTACACTGACTGCAATGTGTGCTTTTGAACTGATAATCCTATTGACACGTGTAATAATCCCCACATCTTCATCTGTTTGTCTTGTCAATATCGTTTTAGCTCCACGAGCTATTAGGATGGAATCAATGTAATGTACTACTGAAAGCGTTATATCTTTTTCTAATGTACCTGTTGCCCCTATAGCTCCGAGGTTATCTCCGCCATGTCCTGCATCTAATGCGACTACAATTCCTTTTAATATGGAATCTCTGGAAGCTATGATAGGAGGTCTTTTCACCCGTACACGTAATGTCGTGCCCAAGTAGTCTACATCGTAGCCCCAGTATTGATTTTGATTTAGTTCTACAGTTATATTAAAACAATCGCTTAAAATTTGCTTCCAAGATACATTTTTTATAATCTTTGCCGTCGAATCGTAAGAAATCCAATTTGTATTTGCACTTGCATAATAGATGTTTACGCTTATAATATTCTGATTACCAATTAGTTCACTTGTGTATGGTAATTTTCTGTTAAGTTTTAGCATTACAATTTCTTCATTTTCATTTCTAATTACATTGATAGCGCCTGTAAATGATCTAGGTAGGGGTGCCCCAACTGGCAATAGCTCAACAAATTCTTCGGGTATCCACGCCTCCAATGATTCCGTCAGAAAAACTCTGAACTGGTTTCCTACTTTCCCGTTTATGACGATCTGGGTACCTTGCTGCAAAAAGCCAAGTTTTGGTGCTCCCAGTCTATCGGTGCCAAGACTTGCATTCAGATAAGCTCTTTGCACGGTTACTTCTGCAGATCGTGGCAATTCCTTAGGTAGAATAGAAACTTTGCCCTTGCTATATGCTTTTACTTTGTTCCAGAAACTTTTCTTAAGGTGAAAGATTATACGTTCATCTCTCGCTTCGTCGGTTGGCTTTACTCTATAAGTTCCCGAATATATTCCTGATAGTCCGTTCGTTTCCTCAGGCAAAAGTTCTCTCATTGGTATATCCGATTCGACACCAGGAATTTCAAAAGTTGCTTCCCATCCAGGACTACCTTTGAACTTTACTTCGAGTATGTCGTTATTGGAGAGCCATAGATCCTGCGAAGGTTCCATCATAATGTCCTCAATTACCAATGTATCGTGAGGAGATGTCCTTAATGGCTCAGTTTTAATTATCACAAATTCTTTCCATGTCGAATCGTTAAGCTCGTTTTTGACAGTGAATCGTAGAATGTTTGTCCCATTGTTGAGTTCAACCAAACCAACGAATGCTCCACTCGAGTATACCTGTACGGGTTTATGATTTATAAAAGCTCTGGCATAGGGGTTTGTACATCCAGCCACGCGATATTGAGGATATGCGCATATTATTGTAGCTTTGTCGGGCCGCTGAACTCTTAGAAATAACTGGGTTCTTGAGGCTGTATCAGTAGCAACTTTTAAATCTTGACAGCGTACTGCATAGAAATGTACCAGTAGAATAAATAAGTGTGCGGATAATACAGAAATCTTGGTAGTAATTTGAAGAAGCTTGAATATAATCATTTGGCGTATCGATAATTGTTTTCGCTTTTGAGAATTAGACGCAGGGATATTCTGTGCGTATCACCGATGTCATTGCTTTTATTAAATCTGGCAAATGAGTAATCAATATCGATTTTGCGCAAATGCAGTCCGATACCTAACGTTACTTGTTTGATATCGGAGTAACCGGCTCTGAATGCTATTGAATTCTTCAGGTCAAACTCGATACCTAAGTGAGGATCCAGACTAATCGGGCCAAAATGAGCTATTGATGCACTTTTTCTGTCTTCAAACCGCATGTCCAGGTCGAATGAAGGTGACAGTATCCCATTAAAAAGGTTAAAACAATACACCGTACCAATCTTGAGTGTTGGGGAGACCAGTTCATTTGTTCCATTTGACCATGCAATTAAGGTGGTTGTTATATCTCTTGCTGTGGCGGCTATTGACCAGTTTTCTTTTGGCATGTACAGAAATCCAATATCAAATCCGAATCCTTTTGCTGTTGTATTTAAAATAGAACGATGTATAACTTTTAGATTGATTCCATACGTAAATTTGCTTGATGAGGCTTTAGCATAAGACACAATAAAGATCCAATCTGCTGAATTAAAGTAACTTACACGGTTTGGGTCAATGTAATCAGCAGAATCCAGAATACCATTACCATTTTTGTCGTCCAGGGCATCGACTGTGTACGGTATGTCGTCAATTCCAAGGCGAATTATGCTGAGTGCTATGGTTTCCTTTCCCTTGTATGGGAGAGCGCAGGCAACAACATCGTAGTTCATTATTCCCCCAAACTGTTCATCATGCATTATCATTATTTCTGGATAGTTTATTCTCATCAGGCATGATGGATTCCAGTATCCCGCGGATACATCATTTGCCAGTGCAGAATACGCACCACCGACCGCTAGAGCTCTTCCACCAACTCCTATTGATAGAAATTCACCTGCATATTTTGCAATGTGTTGGGAAAAACTGTAGGTCTGCAAAGACAATAATGTTAATATGCAATAAACGTATTTCATATTATTTTTACTTTAATAATAAAAAACCGAACTGGTTCTTGATTTATAGTTCGGTGTAAATTTTATTCGTCAATATTACTGTTGGTTAATTTATTATTCTTATTCAATTGTCTGTTAAAAGGTCACCAAAATAGTCGCAGTTGGCTCTCCTTACATTTGTTTATAGTTATCTCATAGTTAATTTAAGTTACTATTTAGATATAATCAAGCCAGCCTTTTAATAAGGTTCATATAAAGTCGATGGGTTCGGCACCTAACTCGTTTTTAAGGATTTGCAAGATAGGATGTTCGTTAAGGCTCGGGTTGTCTGATAAGTCAGAGGTTGTGGAACTTTTTGCAGTCGGTTGGGATTGTTTTGTAGTAAAAACCTCTTTTACAGGTATGTTGGGATTTGATCTCAGCACGGGTTCAATTTCTACATGTTTACCTAATATCTTATGAAATGTTCTAGCAAGGAGCTCTTTATGTCTCTTTATGGTGTTAAAATTGTAATCATCGGAGCAAGCGATTTTAACGAGTCCATTTGTAACGCCTAAAATGCTGGTGGTAGTAAGAGATGTTCCAACAGCTATATGAGATTTTGAGATAGTGTTTACTAACTCAGGCCAGTACCTATTAACTTCCTCATAAGATATCATTTGTCCGAGAACAGCAGATACGGGTGCATCCTGCGATGGTGCTGGATTCGGTATATTTACTTTGTATTGATTCGAATGATCTTTAATTTTATTTAAAACTGTTGTTTCGGTTAAGGTTGTTGAGTGCTCTTGCGAGAGAGTTTTTGAAAGGTAGCCAGCATCAACTTTGCCAATTACCTTTATACCCGTGGTTCTAATTTCTTGTTCCTTGATGGGCTTTTCTATTGTTTGGGTGTTTTCATTGTGGAATTTTTTTTTGAGTTCATCTATTTCCTTTAGCAACTCAGCCAGTTGTATTGAGTTTTCCATTTTCGCCATTTGTACGAGAGTAGCTTCCAGCTTGTATCTTGGTTGTGCTGACCATCGTAAAGTCTGTTCAAGTTCATTTATTTGCCTTAAGTAACGAACTAAATCAATTTCTGAAAAATTCTGGGCTTCGACTTCATAAAGATGCTTATAATGTTCTGATGCGTCTATTAGAACTGTAGATTTTGTTGACCTTGTTACAAGCAGGTTGCGAAAATGTTCAATAATTCCACTTACAAATTCGTTGATATCATATCCACTGCATATCACTTCGTTAACAAGTTTTAATACGCCTAAAGAGTCATGCTTTTTTAGCAAATCGCTTAATTGAAAATATAAGTCTTGCTGTACGATATTGAATGCTTTGATTAAATCTGCAGCCTTTATTTCTGAACCACAGTAGGTTCTGACCTGGTCAAATATGCTTTGAGCATCTCTAAGCGAGCCTTCGGCTCTTTTTGCAATTATAATTAGCGCATCATCGTCTATGGAGATATTTTCAGCGGATGCAATCTTTTTAAGGGAATTAACTATTTCACTGACAGAGATTCTTCGGAAATCGAAACGCTGGCAACGTGATAATATAGTTAAAGGTACTTTGTGTACCTCTGTTGTGGCAAAAATAAAGATACAATGAGAAGGAGGCTCTTCAAGAGTCTTAAGTAAGGCGTTGAAAGCCTCCTTGGTTAACATATGCACTTCATCTATGATATAGATTTTATACTTTCCACGGGTTGGCATAAACCTGACAGACTCTCTCAGATTTCTAATTTCTTCTATTCCGCGATTGGATGCACCATCAATTTCAATAACATCGAGGCTTCTGCCTTCAAGAATTTCTGTGCAGTTTTCGCATGTATTGTCAGGATTCTGGTTGATAGGAGAGAGGCAATTAAGAGCGCGTGCAAGTATTCGCGCAGTCGTTGTTTTGCCACAACCTCTTATGCCACTAAAGATATAAGCGTGTGCAATTCTGTTGTATGCAATAGCATTGCGGAGTGTATTGACAATGTGCGGCTGGCCAATGATGTCATCGAAGATCATTGGCCGCCATTTGCGTGCTGTTACTTGGTAACTCATATAAGATTAAACCCGGAAATCTCTAATAAAATAAAGGAATTTGATAACAAAGCAAAGTACATAATACAAAACTTTTCAGGCAATATTTACTTGTTTTTATTTGCTTTCTTTTTCGATGTTTTGATTAACTTATTGCCGAAGACGTATTTAGCTGCCTCTTTGATTGTTTCAACTGGAATGATATTTAATCCTGCTTTAACGCTATCCGGGATTTCTGCAAGATCTTTTATGTTGTCTCTGGGAATTAGCACCGTAGTGATTCCGCTTCTTTGTGCAGCGAGGAATTTTTCAGTCAATCCTCCTACGGGCAATATGTTGCCACGTAATGTAATTTCACCGGTCATAGCTACATCGTTGCGAGCTGGCTTGTTTGATGCTACGGATATAATTGCCATAGCCATGGCAAGTCCTGCTGAAGGTCCATCTTTCGGAATTGCGCCTTCAGGCAAGTGGATGTGTATCTCGTGATTCCTATAGAATTCAGGATCAATGCCGAATTCTTTTGCATTAGATCGAATGTAACTTAATGCTGCAAGCGCGGATTCCTTCATTATATCACCTAATTGACCAGTGAGTGTAAGTCTTTCTGTTCCGCGCATAATAGTTGCATCCACGTTTAGTATGTCACCGCCGACGCTTGTCCACGCCAGTCCAGTAACGGAACCCACACGTAGCTGCCTTTCAGCAGATTTAACTCTGTATTTTGGTACACCCAGATACTTCTCGACAAGCTCAGCTGTGACGATTATTTTGCTCTGTTCTGCACCTTTACCATCCTGTTGTTTCGATAGAACAATTTCCTTGGCGACTTTTCGGCATATTGAGGCAATTTCACGTTCCAGATTGCGAACACCAGCTTCTCTTGTGTATTCTTGAATTATCTTTAGTATAGCTTCGTCTTCAAATTCAACCTGATCTGGACTCAAACCATGCGCCTGCAATTGTTTCCTTATTATATGTTGCTTTGCAATTTCCTTTTTCTCGTGTTCAAGGTAACCAGGGAGTTCTATTATTTCCATGCGATCTTGCAAAGGCAATGGGATGGCATAGCGCACATTTGCAGTCGTTATAAACATTACTTTTGATAAATCGTAGTCAACTTCAATGTAATGGTCGTTAAAGGCAACGTTTTGTTCCGGGTCTAATACCTCCAGCAGTGCTGCTGCCGGGTCACCACGGAAATCGGTGCTCATTTTATCCACTTCGTCCATTAAAATTATCGGATTAACAACGCCAGCGCGTTTCATCGATTGTATAATCTTACCAGGCATGGAACCAATATAAGTTCGCCTATGGCCCCTGATTTCAGCTTCATCTCTTATTCCTCCTAGAGAAATCCTTACAATTTTTCTACCTATAGCACGAGCAATAGACTTTGCCAGTGATGTCTTGCCGACACCAGGAGGACCAACAAAGCATAATATTTGACCCCGCATTTCCTTGACAAGGTTCAAAACAGCAATATGTTCCAGTATCCTTTCCTTTGGTTTTTCCAGTCCGTAATGATCTTCATCCAAAACTTTCCTAACATTTTCTATATTGAGGTTGTCTTCCGTCTTTTTATACCACGGCAAAGCAATTAACCAGTCGAGATAGTTGCGGATGACCGTGAATTCGGGAGACATTGGTGGCGTTTTCTTAAGCTTATTAAACTCTTCTAAAGCTTTTTCTTCAACCTCTTTTGGCATTCTTGCTGACAGAATTTGATCCTTTAATTTAGCCAGTTCTGGAGATGCCTCATCTTCACCTAATTCGTCTTGCAAAATCCTTATTTGTTCCTGAATGAAAAATTTTCTCTGCGTTTTTTGTATGTTATCCTGTACCTTTGTATCAATGTCCTGTGCAATTTTTAGTATTTCTATTTCGGTGTTCAAAATTTTTGCAAGCTCAAACAGCTGGTCTCGGAGATTCCGGATTTGTAATATCCTTTGCTTTACGTCAACACTCTGAGCAATGTTGGATGCGATATAGTACAGTTTTCTCTGAGGCTCCTTGATACCATCGTATGCTAGTAATATTTCGGGTGGTAAGTTTCTATTGAGCCGTACATATTCAGCAAAAAGGGTGGATACGTGTCTTGTCAATGCCTCAATTTCCTTGGTGTTGGAAACATCGATGCTGTGTATGGCAATTTCTGCTTCCAGGAACTGAGGATTTTCAATAAATCTCTTGATGCTACCCTGTGCAATGCCATCTACAAGTATTTTCATTAATCCGTTCGGCAGTTTCAGCATTTGTATTATTTTTGCCACTGTTCCTTCGCGGTAGATGTCGTCGGGAGTAGGTTCATCAATTGCTGAATTCTTCTGGGCGACAAGAAAAATGTTTTTGCCACGGTTAAGGGCCTCATTGGCAGCACGTAGAGAGGTTTCTCTACCAACCAGTACTGGAAATATCATGTACGGAAAAACAACAACATCTCTAAGTGGTAATATTGGAAGAATGCTAGGAATATTTTCAAGTGTCTCAATCTGATTTTCAGTAGAAGCGTTACTGTCAATATGGTCCTTCATAGCTTACGTTTTTCCAAGTTAGTAGATTTTATTGTGGATTTTTTAGAAAATATTAAAAGCTTTTATGTTGAAAAACCGGCATAATATTTTAATTCCTTATTTAATATACCCATGAATATAAGGATAGTCAAGCCAGTTAAGTTGGCTTAATTATTGAATTTTGAATTAGTCAGTTGCATTTTGCAGAAGCTAATAATTTTGACATTCACATTAAGTTCTGATTCGTTATATTATAGATGCATGGTATTTAAGTATGGTAATCAAGATGAATAAAGTAATAAAAAAAATTCTGATAGCAATTATTTTTGTTATGCCCTTTAAAATTTATTCACAGGATTTACAGCTCCAGTTGAAACTTCGTACAGCACAAAATCTTCAGCAAGCCGGAGAGTATGAAAAAGCCTTGCTGATTTATGAACAATTATACGAATCATATCAAGATGACTACTCGGTTACAAACGGACTGATACAGACATATTCACAGTTGAGAGAATATGATAAAGCAATTGTTATAGCAAGAAATTTGTTGAAGAAAAATCCAAATGATATTAGCCTTATTATTATGTTGGGAAGGCTTTATTTTGATTATGGTAAGGAAAATATTGCAGATTCAATCTGGTATTCGGTATTGGATGCAAACTCAAATAATATTTACTTGTATCGTTCAATTGCTGATGGTTTAATGGAAAGAAGAAGGTTTGAGAAATGCATACAGCTTTATTTGCGTGCACGCCAGAAAACGAAGAATGAAATACTATTTGCTGATGAAATTGGAATACTTTACTCTGCACTTCATGATTATGAAGATGCAGTTAAAGAATATATAAGACTGGTTAAGGTAAATCCTCAGCAGGTAAATCTTGCTCAATCGCGCCTAAGCAAGTTCATTTACGAACAGGGAGCAAAAGAAATTATTTTGAAAGTGATATCAGAAGCTTTAAGAAATTCGCAATCTAATGTACAGCTTCACAAGCTTCACGCGTGGTCGTTGATGGAAACAGGTCAATTTGACGAAGCGATGGATGTTTATAAGACAATTGACAGAATTAGTGATGCTAAAGGTAAGGAGTTATTATTATTTGCTGATAGGTTGATACAGGAAAAACAGCCGCGAGTTGCTTCGAAAGCATACAAATGGATTGTTGATGATATAAAAAATTCTGAATTATTACCACAGGCTAAGTACGGCTATGCTCGTTGCATGGAACTGATGGATGCTGAAAAGGAGGAAAAATATGGTAAAGCAGATTATAGTAATTCAATTTTGTTGTATGGCTCGTTGATAGATGAATATGCAGAATCCGATATTGCAATGCAGGCTTTATATAGAATTGGAACGATAAAGCTTGAGAAATATTTTGATCTTGATGCAGCATTCAATGCATTCGACAATATTCGTAAGAAATTGGAGGAAAAAAGATTACGCAACTTGCCAGGTATTTATTTTGAAACAGTCTTGAAAATCGGTGATATTTATACTATCCGTAACAATCTGATGGAAGCGAAAAAAGAATATAAACAACTGGCTAATCTGGATAACGAAAAGTACAAACAACTGGCAATGTTTAAACTAGCAGAGCTTGAATATTACCAGACGAATTTTGATAGTGCACTTGCTCATCTTAATAATATAACTGCAAACCTGAACATAGATATAGCAAACGATGCTTTGCAGTTAAAGTATTTTATACAGGAGAACCGATCTTCAACTCCGCAGGCGCTTAAGGAATTTGCGACTTCCGACTTGCTTTTCAGGCAGAACAAGCTCTCTGAGTCTTTGTTTGGATTCAGAAACATTATTCGGAGTTATCCTAATGCTCTGTTGATCGATGATGCGCTTATGAAGATTGCGGAGATATATATTCGATTGGGCAAGACCGGTGAAGCAATATCTACTCTCAAATTATTGATAGATTCAGTGAAATATAGTGTTATTTATGATAAAGCACAGTTTAGAATTGCAGAAATATATCACTTCGTATTGCGAGATGAGAAACAGGCAATTCTTGAATACGAAAAATTGCTTGAGAAATACCCCAATTCCTTGTTTGCCGAAGAATCTCGTAAGAGAATCAGATTGCTTAGAGGAGAAAAGATAGTTCAGTAGGGTAGTTTAGTATTTATAAAAATCTTCATAGCTATAGGTGAAAGTAACAAAATCGGGTTTTGATTAATAAGAAAGGGCAATGATGATGAAAGAAAGCAAACTCAAAGACTCAATAATGCTCAGAATGTTATTAACGGTTTGGCTGGCATTGCTTCTATTAATTCCTGCCTATATGATTGAATCTATTATTAATGAGAGGAGCCATAGAAAAACATAGGCGGTCTTGGAAATTAGTGAAAAGTGGGGTGGAAGTCAGATTGTTACAGGGCCTATTCTAACCATACCGGTCAAACAATACGTATATGATGACAAAGGTAAGAAATCGTCCGTAATAAGTAATTTACATATATTGCCCGATTCGCTGTTGGTAGAAGGCGAAATTGCGACGGAGATAAGTTATCAAGGTATTTTAGTAGAAAATTTTCTGTGATGTGAAAACTTATGTTTTACTGGAAAGGGAGCGTAAGTTAAGAATTAATTACTATTGGAAAGACTTCTACTGATAGGTGAGATTTTTAAAGACCATATTGTTCGCTATTTTATTGATAGTTGTTGCTGGGCTTACTTTCTATCTTGCGACTGATTATCGAGATGCTGCCGGTAGATCGGGTGTTCCCTTTGCTATTTGGCTAATCGATTTGTTACTGCTGTTTATACATGAGGCAGGGCATTTTCTTTTTGGCATATTTGGCAGATTTTTCCATTTCCTCGGCGGAACGCTTTTGCAAATTTTACTGCCAGTTGTAACAGCAATAGTCTTTGCAAAAGGGTCGATTCGTTCTTTGCCTTTTACATTATACTTGTGTGGACATAGCATGGTTAATGCATCCGTCTATATTGGTGATGCTCCGTACAAGAAGTTAAAATTAGTTTCGTCTGGCGCAATTCATGATTGGAACTGGATATTTACAAGGCTGGATATGATGGAGTATGCGGAAAGCATAGCAAGTATTGTGAATGTATTAGGAATTTTTACATGTATTATTGGGATTGTGAGCGGATTTATTATCTTGGTCATTGATGTTAGGTCTTCTGCAAATTCAAAGTAATTTCGTTGCTTGCCGTGTTATGTGACCGTTGGCGGATGACTAATATCATTGATTGGCCTGATTAATTGTTTCTACTTCTATTCCATAATTACCATATAAGATTTTAGAAAGAGCCTTGATCCAATATGACTGTATTGAATCGAAAACTATGGTAAAAAATAGTGTGATGTTGTAAGGATCTTTGTTACTTATGATCAATGAAGAGTACTAAGGTTGATTCCGAGGGCTGTAGTTAAAATGACCAAGAACATAGGTAAGTAAGTTCTGCTTTACGGAAACGATGTTTTCAATCAGTATGTCGAACTCGAGGCGAATATCCATATGTTTCCCCATAAGTTCACCGATTGTGCCACCCGTTTTATATAAGAAAGTGGGCCTATTGGGAGTTAAAAGCAACCACGGCAGAAATAGGATTGCTCAGGGATAGTGGCATATCAGTTTATACTAATGAACAATAATAGATTGATCTCACTCAGTTTAGACATATGCTATTCGCTTTGTTTGAATGGTAAAGTCTTGACTGCTAATGGTACATAATCCGTGCAAAAACCCATTGTGTATATCTGCTTAGTAGAACACAGTAGACGCCCTCTAGTTTTTTAATTGATTCTGTTTGATCTGGCTTTATCAATTTCTCGCCTTCTTTATTTATGGTCAATTTAGTTGGATTCAAGTCCAAAATCAAATTGCCTGGGACCTGTTTTTGGAATATTACGGGGATTTGGAGTAGTAAAATGATTGTCCTTTTATGGTTTAACAAGGGGGTTGGGCTTTACTACACAAAATACAGGACGAATTAATAGCATTCGTTGTCTCGGAAGACTCTATATCTCTTCATTACAATAATACAGATACATCTTTAAGTGAATTTTATGCAATTGATGAAATGTGTCTTAAATTCATCAGTTCTCAGCTCCCACGTTTCTGTATTCGTACAGTTATAAATATTTTTGAAGGAGAAGAATCTGATATAGGACATTACTGTTCTTTTGTTGTCCTTTATGCACGTGAAGATCTACTATCGAAAGTTAAACGAATTCGTCAGGATTCTATTGAAGTTGTTGTTGGTTCTGTAGCGAGTTTTAAACCATCTTATGAATTTGCTGATGTTAACCATGATGGTTATGGAGATATGATATTCTCCTTTGCGGAAAATACATCAGGTAATCATTTTTATAATTATTTCTATGTGTTTGATGCAGAGACCCAAACCTTTGAGGCGGATACGATATTATTTAACTTATTTCATGAGCAAGCAATATCAATATATGTTGGAACCAGGGAAATAATCGCTGGCGGTGCAACAGGCTATTATGGCTATGCAATTTCTAAATATCGTTGGAATGGTAAAACCTATGAGTTGTATGCTGAAGAAAGCAAGGAAGAAGTTTATGAAATAGGACTAGTTCGCATTCGAAAGGAATTGATTAACGGCGTGTGGAAAATTGTGGAATCTGATACAACACCCTATTAGTGTTAGCAGCATAACTAAAGCACAAATCTCTCCTCGCTGAGCTCCTCGAAGCAGGCTCGCCATAGGAAAGTAATTATTATGTTATGAGTGTATTCTTAGCAAGCGATCAATTTTATTTATCAAGCTCTAAAAATAAAATAAACCGCTCCCAATATACACAATCCAGCCCAAAGATAATCTAATTTTAATGGTTCACGCATATAAAAAACTGCAAAAGGTATAAAAACCGAAAGTGTTATAGCTTCCTGCATTATCTTTAACTGCGATATGCTTAGCGAAGTGTAACCAATTCTGTTAGCTGGTACCTGCAGCATATATTCAAACAAAGCAATTCCCCAGCTTGCCAGCGCAGCAATATACCATTTCTTATCGCTTAAATTGCGAAGATGAGAGTACCATGCAAACGTCATGAATACATTTGAACATATAAGCAATACAGTAGTTCTAAAAATCACACTCATTGCGAATAAATATCCTCCATTCCTGAATAAAATTACCGTTTATACCTTTTTTCATAATTTCGCAAAAAATCGCCTAAAATAAAAGTGATTTCAATCGCATTTATTTATCACACAAATCACTAAACTTAAGAGTAAAATTGATAGACTCGAACGATAATTTGCCACTCTTAACAAATATGATCTTCCTTGTCCATGAACACTATTTAATATTTACCTTCATCGGACTTGGGATTATACTGATGACAGTATCGTTGCTATATCATGAATCCAAGAGCATAATATTTGGAGTTAAATAATATATTTTTAACTTGTTGAATTAATTGTTATAATATGTTTAGAAAGAATCTAAACAAAAGGAGATTAACATGAGCATAATAGCTATTATAATAATTGTTGCCATAGTGATTGTATTGTTCTTAATTGGAACTTATAACTCTCTGATTAGATTAAGAAATCAAGTAAAAAATGCATGGCAGCAAATAGATGTTCAGCTGAAAAGGAGACATGATTTAATTCCAAATCTTGTTAATTCAGTAAAAGGCTATATGGATTTTGAGAAAAGTACATTAGAAAGTGTTATACAAGCAAGAGCTGCAGCAATTGGAGCAAGAAATATTTCAGATACAATACAAAAAGAAGATGCACTCACGGCGGCAGTTTCGAAGTTATTTGCAGTTGCTGAAAATTATCCTGATTTGAAAAGTAACACTACTGTAATGGAACTTATGGAAGAATTGCGAACCACGGAAAACCAAATCGCATTTGCCAGACAGTTCTATAATGATATTACCACGAAGTACAATACTAAGCTGGAAATCTTCCCTATCAATTTGTTTGCTTCTGCATTGAATTTCCAGACATTCCCACTTTTCGAGATAACAGATGCAAGGGAAAGAGAAACACCTACAGTTGATTTATCGTTAAAGAAATAGATACAGAGTTAAAAGATTTTTGACAGCTTCCGGGTAAATTGTTATGACAGGAATAAAATCGTTTGAAGTAAAGAACATATACGAGCAACAGAAGCACAATAAAAGGGTAACATGGCTCTTTATGGCTTTTGTTGTTCTTGTGTTTACCATAGTGGGGTTGGGATTCGATTATTATTACTTTGGTGGCTGGTTCAACTCGCCTTTTGGCTTTCCTGTTGCTTCGGTAATAGTACTGGTGTTTAGTGTAGCCCTTGCAATTGGAAGTCTCAATGATGGAGCTGTAGCGGTGTTGAAATCTGCACAAGCTGTTCCGGCTGATCCATCAGATTTAGAACAGCGCAAGCTTATCAATGTAGTGCAGGAAGTATCAATAGCGGCTGGTTTGCCAATGCCACAGGTCTACATAATTCCTGATGACGATCCAAATGCCTTTGCCACGGGAAAAGATCCAGAGCATAGTTATATAGCTGTGACACGAGGATTGCTGAAAATGCTTGATCGCGAGGAATTACAGGGAGTAATAGCTCATGAGATGAGCCATATCAGGTATTACGATATCAGATTTATGACTGTAGTAGCAGCGTTTGCGGGTGCTATTGTGTTACTGTCCGACTTAGCGTTGCGGGGCTTGAGATTTGGAGTAGGTTCGGACAGAAAAAGCAATAGGTCAAGCCGGGGAGGGAATCCTTTGGCAGGGCTATTTTTGTTGATCTGGTTATTAACGATTATTCTGGCGCCTTTAATCAGTAGACTGCTTGCAATGGCTATTTCACGGAAGCGAGAGTACCTGGCAGATGCAGGGGGAGCCGAGCTTATAAGAAATCCAATGGCATTGGCACGTGCTCTGGAGAAGATAGAGAATGCTTCAGAGCCGACTCGGTCAATAAAAAGGGGAGTAGCTCACTTGTGTATTGTGGATCCAACAGGTAGAAAATTGAATAATAAAGAAGGTTTTGTTGCAGAACTTTTTGCCACACATCCACCAATCCAGAAACGAATTATGCTTCTTAAAGCAATGGCATATCAAATGAGCTGAAAAGAATTGGGCAGTAATTAGTAATAAAAATAATAATAAAAAATAACAAATTAAAAGAAAGGAGGCACTTTATGAATAGTTTATTTGAAAGAGCAAAAAGCATCATTTTAAATCCTTCGGAAACCTGGACGAAAATTAAGCAAGAAGATACATCAATCGGTAAGCTTTATACATCTTATGCATCGGTTCTCGCTTTAATTCCTGCTTTAGCACAATTTATTGGATATAGCATTATAGGCTATTCCTTTATGGGCACACATTTCAGATTGAGTATAGGCAGTTCTATTGGCAATGCTATAGTATCGTATGTGTTAACTCTTGCGGGCTTGTTTGTGATCGCTTATATTGCGGATGCAATAGCTCCTAATTTTAATTCAACAAAAAATCTTACCAATGCATTTAAAGCTATCACATATTCAATGACGCCGTTATGGATTGCAGGGATTTTCTATATCATACCACAGCTTTCAGTTCTGGCAATTCTTGCTGGGCTATACGGACTTTATTTATTTTATCTAGGTCTTCCTTTGCTTATGGATACTCCTAAAGAAAAAGCACTCGGTTATGTGATTGTGGTTGTTGTTGTGACAGTAGTGATATACTTAATAATCGGGGCAATTGCAGGTGCGCTGTTTTCTATAAATCCAATGGTTGGGACATATTGATACCAGGAATTTTATCTGTCGCATAAATAGTTTTATTGCTTTCTGGAAAAAGTGATATGTGTGCTGAACACTAATGAAGTAATAGAGAATCTATTGCAATGGTAGAGTTCATTCCTGCAAAAGCTCGTAATATTTACGAACAGCAGAAACATAACACCAGAATGACATATTTGCTCATTTCAGGATTTCTTCTTCTATTTGCGATTATTGGGATTGGGTTTGATATTGGTCTAAAAATTACTGCTCTAACAAAGGTCATCATTTTTCCATTCTTGGTACTCATGGTTGTTTCCGGAATATGGGGCTTTAGAAAAAAAGTTTCATCTGGGGTATGGGAGAAACCAGAGGAATTTGCAGATGAAGACGAAAACTATTTATTCTGGCTTGGAGTACGCATTACTTTGGTTCCAATGCTATTCGTTCTAATGTTGGTAATCATGTATTTGAACTGGTATTCGATTTCAAGGTTTATCTCAAAAAGTATCAATTTATCGGTTATAGAATCTTTACCTGTCGGCACATTTTTAACAATTATAATTGGTGTGTTTGCAATATCAACAAGTATGCGCTGGGGCAAAAATTCTGTACTGTGGTCTGTGAAAGCAAACACATTGGATGAAACTTCTGAAGATACTACAATGCTGGAAAATGTGGTAACAGAAATGAGTCTGGCCGCAGGTATTCCTCGTCCTTCGGTTTATGTAGTCGATGATCCAGATCCAAATGCTTTTGCAGTTGGGATGAATTTAGAAGACGCTTCCGTTGTTGTAACTAAAGGATTGTTATCAGTGCTCAATCGAGAAGAGTTGCAAGGTGTAATAGCTCATGAGGTGAGTCATATTAGAAATGAAGACACCAAACTAATGACAACCGTGACTATATTACTCGGTGCTGTGGTTTTGCTATCCGGGTGGCTGAAGAAATCTGCTTTTCTAGGTAGATTTGCAGGAAGTAAAATTCCGGGTGTCGGATTGATTTTGCGAATGGTTTTCTTTGGTGGCTGGGTAATAACTTTACTTTTTACTCCGCTGATTGCGCGACTGCTTGCGATGGCAATTTCACGCCAGAGGGAATATTTGGCAGATGCGAGTGCTGCCGAACTTACCAGAAATCCTAAGGCTCTTGCAAATGCCTTGATGAAAATAGAAGGGTCGGTGGAACCTACCAGATCGTTTCACAATGCCATAGCACATCTATGTATAGTTGATCCGACTGGAAAGCGAGTTAATGAGAAGGAAAGTTGGTGGGCTGATTTGTTTGCCACACATCCACCGATGAAGAAACGCATTATTTACTTGAAAGCTATGGCATACCAGATAAGTACAGCTTAGTTTATTGCAGTATAATTTCTTTAATTTGCTTGCATTTTTCTTATAGCTTCCATAACTTAATACTGCTTTTTTACAGGTGATCTTTGTAAAAAACCTATGCAGAAATTTCAGTTTTTCTCTTTTAGAAAGGCATCAATTTTTGCTTAAAAATCCCCAATTTTTTAAGGTTTTCAAAGGAATTCTTTGATTGAGTATAGATTAAAAATTAAGTAAATTTAAATATTAATACCTACTTAAAGGAGCTTTTGAAAATGAAATTTACCGTCGAGACCAATGAACTTCAAAAGGCACTCTCAAAAATAAACGGTGCCATTCCATCCAAATCGACCCTACCTATACTGGAAAATGTGCTTGTTACTCTGGAAGCTAATAAACTAACTTTGACTGCAACAGATCTTGAACTCTCGATGTCAGCAATACTTGAGGTCAGAGGAAGTGAGGATGGTACTATTACGGTGCCGGCAAAGAAGGTTATGGATACTTTAAGGGCTATGCCAAATCAACAGCTTGTATTTACAGCCGATACAAATACTAACAAAATAAAAATGATAACCGAGAACGGTGAATATAACCTGATAGGTGAGGCAAGTAAGGAATATCCCTCAATTCCTGAGTTTAGAGGTGAGAACTCAATTACAGTTAGTAATGAAGTTATGAAGTCGATGATTTCAAAGGCGATTTTTGCCGTTAGTGTAGATGAATTGCGTCCTGCAATGACAGGGCTTCTGTTCCAGTTTAGAGAATCAGAAATCAGAAGTGTCGCTACTGATGGGCATAGATTAGTTAGAATTATTTATAAGGATATTCTTGAAGGTGGTAAAAGCAAACTTAGCAAGGATGTAATTATTCCGTCAAAGGCACTGGGTCTGGTGTTAAAAGTTGCAGAGGAAGAGAAAACAACGATCATGCTTAATTCAACACATGTTAGGTTTGATTTCAAAAACTTAACATTAACATCCCGGCTAATCGAAGAAGCATATCCTAATTATGAAAGTGTAATACCGCTAGATAATGATAAGAAGCTACAGATAAACAGGGAAGAATTATTGTCGGCGATAAAGAGAGTGGCGCTGTATTCGAGTACAAACACACATCAGATTAGAATGTCCTTAAAGAAAAATGAAGTCAAAATCTCGGCTGAAGATATAGATTTTGGTGGTGAAGCTAGAGAACGGTTAACCTGTGTATATGGTTCAGAAGAAATGGAAGTTGGTTTCAATGCTCTGTATTTAATGGATATACTATCACATTTGGAATCGGATGAGGTATTGTTTTACTTCAACAGTCCGGTGAAAGCAGTTGTTGTGACACAGGCTAAAACGAAAGAGAAAGAAGACGTGCTAATGTTGGTTATGCCAATGAGGCTAAACGTATAAATGTACTTTTAATTAAGATAGTATGAGTTTATACTTTGAGATTAGAAAGTATAGATTTACAAAACTTTCGAAGTTATGATTGGTTAAGCCTGGAATTTTCGCCTGCGGTGAATATTATACTTGGTGAGAACGGTGCTGGAAAGACTAACATATTGGAAGCTGTCTCATGTCTGTGCCTGTCCCGAAGTTTTCGGTCGGCTGGCAATTTCGATATGCTAAAGAAAGGAAAGGAATCGTTCAGTATATGTGGTAGTTTAAGAAATGATAGTGAAATTGAGTCCAATGTAAGAATTGAATTTGACGAAACAAGAAAAACAAAAAACGTTGAAGTTAATAGAGAAAAACTCCAAAAAATAACATCGCTAGTTGGTTTATTTCCAATCGTTTTTTTGTCTCCAGCACAAAGCAGTATCACGTTTGGTTCCCCAGGTGATAGAAGGCAGTTTGTAGATATAATTTTATCCCAAACGAGTCGAGTTTATTTAGAAGCTCTTATGGATTACAAGAAAGTTCTGAAACACAGGAATAAGATATTGGCGCAGGGCTTGAAAGATATTATGCACATCAGGTCTTTGGTTTCTCCATGGAATGAAAGGATGATAGAATTAGGCAGTAAAATTATGAATCGTAGAATGGAATTTACGAACCGCTTTTCTGCCTATTTCTCCAAATGCTATGAAAAGTTATCAGGCCCAAATGAGGTTCCTGGAATGCAATACAAATCATCTTTCGATTTTTTACAGCCAGAACAAATTGAAAGTATGTATCGAAATAAGTTGGAAGAAGAATTCAAAAGAGAAATTGAAATTGGCTGTTCGCTCGTTGGACCACATAGAGATGATTTCTTGTTTACATTAAATGGGTTCAATCTGTGTTCTTATGCTTCACAAGGACAGCATAAGACTTTCTTAATTGCATTGAAACTAGCTGAGTTTGAGTATTTGAAAGAAACCTGTAATGAAACGCCAATACTGGTTTTTGATGATGTTTTAAGTGAACTTGATTCCATAAGGGCAAGAAAATTGCTGGAAACGACCGGCAGTAAGGCTCAGGTATTTGTTACATCAACCGATGAACATCTAATTGATAAAAGTTCTGCATCGCTTGGTAATGTGACAAAAATATTCATAAAAGAAAGCAGGGTAGAAAAAATTGAGCAAGCGGTCTAATTCGTTTAAAGCTGTTGGGTCGGTTATCGATAAAATAACAGAAGACCTGAATTTAAAACCAAGGCTGGACGAATACTACGCTCTGCTCAGCTGGGAAGAGGTTGTAGGCAAACAGATTGCGAATGTTACCAGAGCTGTTAAGATTTCCAAAGGAATTCTATATATTCAGGTTAAAACCAGTACCTGGCGGAATGAGCTTGTTTTGCGTAAGAAGGAAATTATCGACCGATTAAATACAAAAGCAGGTACACAGGTTATTAAAGATATAAAATTTCAATAGATAATGAAATCGGAGGTAAAGTGAGAAATAGTCAAAAGGAAAAAATAGAAAAACGTCAGCAAACAGGAGAGTATACCGCTGAAGATATTACTGTACTGAAAGGTCTTGAAGCGGTCAGACGCAGACCAGCTATGTACATAGGGGATGTAAGTACTCGCGGCTTGCATCACCTGGTGTATGAGGTAGTTGATAATTCGATCGATGAGGCATTAGCTGGATATTGCAAAAATATAGAAGTAACTATCAACCAGGATGGCTCGGTAACAGTGGAAGACGATGGTCGCGGAATACCTACTGATATACATCCAGAAGAGAAGAAGTCTGCGCTCGAAGTGGTAATGACAATGTTGCACGCGGGTGGCAAATTTGATAAAAGTACTTACAAAGTATCTGGGGGTTTGCATGGAGTTGGTGTATCGGTAGTAAATGCTTTGAGTGAGTGGATGGAAGTCGAGGTAAGGCGCGATGGAAAGATATTTTATCAAAAATACAAGAGAGGGAATGCAGTTACCCCTGTGAAAGTCATAGGTAAGTGCGAGCCGAATAAAACTGGTACAAAATCGACCTTTATGCCCGATGGATTAATATTTAAGAACAGGAATTTTAAGTACGAAACCATTGCGGAGCGCCTCAGAGAACTAGCATTTCTGAATCCAGATGTAACATTATATATCAGGGATCTAAGAACAAAACCCAAGCAGGAAGAGAAATTCCATTTCGAAGGAGGCTTGATTGAATTCGTTAAGTATATTGATGCAACCCGGCCCTCGATAATGAAGAAAGTTATGTATGCTAAGGGTACAGAGAAAGACGAGAGCGGTAGAAGTGTGGAAGTCGAAGTAGCATTTCAATATAATGAACAATATAACGAAAATGTTTATAGCTATGTCAACAACATAAACACACACGAAGGTGGAACGCATCTGGTTGGTTTCCGCACAGCCCTCACTCGTACGTTGAATAACTATGCAGCGAAAAATGGCCTTATCAAAGAAGGTGGAGTGCAACTAACAGGCGATGATTTTCGAGAAGGGCTAACCGCAGTCGTTAGTGTGAAGGTACCCGAGCCACAATTTGAAGGTCAGACAAAAACCAAGTTAGGTAATAGTGAAGTTAAGAGTATAGTTGAATCTGTCTTTGGCCCTCAATTGTATGACTGGCTGGAAGCTAATCCAACAGATGCAAAGAGAATAATTGAAAAATGCCTAAGAGCTGCGGAAGCACGCGAAGCGGCGAGAAAAGCAAGGGATCTTGCTAGAAGAAAAACTGCTTTCGATAGTGGAGGGTTACCAGGTAAACTTGCAGATTGTGTAATTGATGACCCTGCACAATGTGAGTTATATATAGTTGAGGGTGATTCTGCAGGTGGTAGCGCTAAACAAGGGCGCGATAGAAGATTTCAAGCTATTCTACCCCTGAAGGGCAAGATTTTGAATGTGGAGAAAGCCAGACTTCACAAGATTCTTGAGAATGAAGAAATTAGAAACATCTTTACTGCAATAGGCGCGGGTATCGGCGATAATTTCGATATAAATAAACTTAGATATCATAAAATCATAATAATGTGTGATGCTGATGTTGACGGTTCGCACATTCGAACTCTATTGTTGACTCTGTTCTTCAGATATATGAAGGAAGTTATAGAGCTTGGACATTTGTATATAGCTCAACCTCCCTTATATAAAATAAAGAAAGGTAAACAGGAATTTTATGCATACGACGATGAAGAGCGTGATGCAATTGTTAAAAGGTTGAAGAGTGAAAAGAAAGATAAGGAAAAAGAAGAAGAGGGGGAAGAACAGCTTGCAGTAACTGAGGAGGGAGCAATTGTTAAAGAGGGAGGAATAGTTATTTCCAGATTTAAAGGTTTGGGTGAAATGAATCCCGAGCAATTGTGGGCTACAACCATGAATCCAGAAACCCGTACAATTTTGCAGGTAACTATCGAAAACGCAGCTGATGCGGATAGAACTTTTTCGATTCTAATGGGTGATGAGGTTGAGCCCAGACGGGAATTCATTGAAAAGCATGCTAAATATGTAAGGAATCTTGATGTTTGATAAAGTAAGAACAGTAGTAATAAATTATCAAACTCCTGATTTAATAAAAATTGCGGTTGAATCGCTGAGAAAATTCTATCCCTCAGTGAAACTACTCATAATCGATAATGGTTCAAAAGATGAATCGAAAGCTGTAATTGAGAGATTGAAAGGTGAGTGTCCCGATGAAACGGATCTTCTTTTTCTGAATAAGAATTGTTTCCACGGTCCTGCTATGGATAAGGCATTGAAAACTGTTTATGAGGAATATGTTTTTTTTCTTGATTCAGATGCAGAAGTAAAAAGAGGCGGGTTTCTTGAAGCAATGCTAGATGAAATGGAAAAAGACAAAAATGCTTATGGAATAGGCAGAATGCAGATAGTGAATAAAAGAGGTTTTCCGGCTGAGGAAGGAATTACGGTTTTGGTACCTGCATATATGATGATACGCAGAAGCTACTATTCTGATCTTCCGCCGTTTGAGCATCATGGAATGCCTGTATTGAACAATTTCATTTCTGCCAATGAAAAAGGTTTGAGGTTAATTTCTTTTCCCATAGAACAATATATTGACCACAAATGGCGAGGCACTGCTTCTCGCTATGGATATGGTTTGGGATTAAAAGGCAAGATAGACTATGTTTTGAATAAAATTGGATTGTAATGAAAAAGGAGTTTTTGTGCAATGCCTACGACGATTAGTGAAAAAATAGTTCCTGTTGATATCGAAGATGAAATGAAAGGTTCGTACATCGACTATTCGATGTCAGTTATAGTTGCTCGTGCTTTACCGGACGTTCGCGACGGACTGAAACCTGTACACAGGAGAGTGCTTTACGGAATGCAAGGACTTGGGCTGTTCAGTAATCGCCCTTACAAAAAATGCGCTCGTATAGTCGGTGAGGTGCTTGGAAAATACCATCCACACGGTGATGCAGCTGTTTACGAAACCATGGTGCGAATGGCGCAGGATTTTACTATGCGCTACACACTGGTAGATGGGCAGGGTAACTTTGGATCGGTAGATGGTGATTCACCTGCGGCAATGCGATATACAGAGGCAAGACTCACGCGAATTGCGGAAGAGATGCTAAAAGATCTCGAAAAAGATACCGTAGACTTTGTCCCAAATTTTGACGATACGCTTAAGGAGCCTTCTGTTTTACCATCGCTATTTCCTAACCTGCTTTGTAACGGTACAAGTGGTATAGCAGTCGGAATGGCAACAAACATTCCACCCCACAACCTGAGGGAAGTTGTAGATGCATGCGTTGCGTACATCAAAGATCCAAATATAAGCAATGAAAAATTAATGAAGCATATTCTTGCACCGGATTTTCCAACAGGTGGAATAATATACGGCTACGAAGGCGTAAAAGAAGCATATACTACAGGTAGAGGACGAATTGTTGTCAGGGCTCGTGCCAATATAGAAACTGGCAAAGGCGAAAAGCAAAGAATAGTTATTACTGAATTGCCTTACCAGGTCAACAAGGCTGCTTTGATTGAGAAAATTGCTGAGTTAGTATCTGATAAAAAGATAGAAGACATTTCAGATATAAGAGATGAGTCTGATAGAGAAGGTCTGAGAATTGTAGTTGAATTGAAGCGTGAAGCAACTCCAGAAGTTGTCCTGAATAATCTTTTCGTTCATACCCAGCTTCAGACGACATACGGTGTTATAATGCTAGCGCTGGTTGATGGTAAGCCCCAGGTTTTGCAGTTAAGGGATTTCATTAAATATTTCATTGAACATCGGAATGAAGTTATTGTTCGACGCACAAAGTTCGATCTGAACGAAGCTGAAAAGAAAGCGCATATACTCGAAGGATTTATAAAAGCCCTCAGTCATATTGACGAGGTGATAGCTTTGATAAAGAAATCCAAAGATGTCGAAACAGCAAAAACAGGTTTGATGAAAAGATTCAAATTGACCGAAATTCAGGCTAAAGCTATCCTCGATATGCGGTTGCAAAGATTGACTGGACTGGAACGGAAGAAAGTTGAAGATGATTATAAGGAAACCATCAAGCTTATAGAGAGATTAAAATCAATACTAAAAAGCAAACAGTTACAAATGAAGATCATTGAAGATGAGCTGATAGAAATAAAGAATAAGTACGGCGATGATAGGAGGACGGAAATAATCTACAAGGCGGAGGAGTTTAGTATTGAAGACGTGATAGCTGAAGAAGATGTGGTTGTAACAATAAGTCATAATGGCTTTATAAAAAGATATCCTGTGTCGGGTTATCGCAGGCAATCGCGTGGTGGTAAAGGAGTTACAGGTGCAGCTACCCGCGAAGACGATTTTGTGGAGCATATGTTTATTGCAAGTACGCACGATTACGTGCTGATATTTACCAGTAAAGGCAAATGCTACTGGCTGAAGGTGTTCGAAATACCTGAAGGTGGGAGAGCAACAAAGGGTAAATCAATAAGTAATCTGATAGAAATAGATCCTAACGAAAAGATAACATCATTTATATCAGTAAAGAATTTCGATGACAATCATTTTATTTTCATGGTAACTGAACAGGGGCAGGTGAAGAAGGTGGTTCTTTCTGAATTTGGAAACCCAAGAAGAAGCGGAATTATAGCTGCAAATTTAAGGCAGAATGATAAACTGGTCGATGCACGATTGACCGACGGAACCCAGGATATTATAATAGGCACATTTAATGGGCTGGCTATTCGTTTTCATGAAAGTGAAATTAGACCAATGGGCAGAACTGCGGCAGGTGTTCGCGGTATTAAGCTTGCAAAAGGCGACAAGGTTGTTGGAGCGGTAAACCTGAGACGCAAGGGAACAACCATTCTGGTGGTAACGGAAAAAGGCTTTGGCAAGCGAAGTAAAGAGAATGAGTACAGAATTAGCCATCGTGGCGGAAAAGGTATAATAACCGTAAAAACATCGGATAAAAATGGCAAAATGGTAGTAATAAAAGAAGTGATGGATACTGATGATATAGTTGTTGTAACTGCAGAAGGTATGATAATTCGTCAACATGCATCGGATATAAGGGTATCAGGAAGAAATACTCAGGGTGTTCGACTCATAAAACTGAATGAAGGCGACTCCGTTGCTGACGTTGCTGTAGTAGTAGCTGAGGAAGAAGAAGAAAAACAGATTGAAGAGCAAATAAAGAGTCAGTCAAATAATACCAAGCCTGTAGCAAAGAAGGGAACGGAAGTTAAATTGGAAAACGAAAAGAAGGAAGCTAAGGAAGACACGAAGAGTATTAAAAAGGAACAAAGTAAGCCTTCTAAACCTACTGTAAAAAAACAGAAAAAAACAAAGCCCGAGAAAAAGAGAAAAAGACACTAGTACTTAATTGAGATTAAATTGTTGTCGCAAGCTTTTTGTGTAAAGCAGTCGCCTGTAAAACGAGGAACTCTCACGCGGTAGCCGACGGGTAGCCGCGAGTAACGCAAAGAGAGTTGTATTTTTTCTATTGTCATAATTCATGTGTTTATCTAGAGTCGCACCCTAAAAGAGTGCGGCTACCCTTTGTTTTTTTAATGATTAATTATTTGGGAGGTGCAGACTTTAGTTTGTGACTCAAGAAAATCCAGGAAAAAGTTTCCTGCGATTCATTTTTATATCTTTTAATGAGGACTAATTATGAATAAAAATTGTAAAGGTACAGTATTGATAACTGGAGCATCGAGCGGAATTGGTAGAGAGCTCGCATTAATTTTTGCACAAGAAGGATATAATCTGGTAATTATTGCAAGAGATAAAAAGAGAATAAAGGAAGCTGAAAAGAAAATTAAAAAATTAAGTAGCAAGAAAGTGTTGTGCATTTCGCAGGACCTGTCGGATATTAATGCTCCAGAAAAAATATTCAAAAAGGTAAAATCGCAAGCCGGGCATATTGATATTCTGATTAACAATGCAGGATTTGGATGGATTGGCGATTTTGCAAGTATGGATGTTAAAACTGCTCTGGAAATGATTCAGGTTAATATTTCTGCACTTACTGCTTTGACTCGTCTTTTTCTAACCGATATGCTTGCTAAAAATAGTGGCAAAATTATGAATGTAGCATCGACTGCTGCATTCCAGGCTGGACCTTACATGGCAGTATATTATGCAACAAAAGCTTATGTTTTGAGTTTCTCACAGGCACTTAATGAAGAGTTAAAAGACACAAATATTACGGTAACAGCTTTTTGTCCTGGTCCGGTTGAAACAAACTTCGGAGCCCGAGCGGGCTTTTCAAGTAAAAAACTTTTTGGCGGTCTGGCATCTATGGATGTAAAAAAAGTAGCAATGATTGGCTACAAAGGAATGATGAGGGGAAAGCCAGTAGTTGTAGCTGGTTTCTTAAACTGGCTTGGTACACAGGTAATTAGATTTTTACCGCGTTCACTTCCTCCTAAATTTATTAAAAGAATTCAAAGACATCGTAGAGCAAATGGCTAAATTAATACCATGATGGGGTGAGGGGGTATTAAGGAACATAATCCAGTATAATTTTAACTATCTTGTCATTCTGAATTTCAAAAATCATGTATGTATCGCATGGGGGCCATAGTGCGTAGTGCACTTCCTTATGATTTTCGATGATCCAGATTTCAGATTTTCCCATGATCTTAAAAAGTTTTGATATTGAGTCGGCAACTTTCAGACCTTTTGGAGTCTTGTACTTTGGTGTGAAACATTCAAGGCGGGTTATTCTTTCATTCGAAACAAGAGCAATAATCCCATTAAAGTAATATATTTGTTCTTCAATGCTATCAAGTTTTGAAGGAACAGCTTCAATAGAATCAGGCTTGCCAAATGCTTTCTCAGCTTCTATTATGTGGGACCCAAGAGTTATATTTGCTATTTTGAATTGGTCGGTCTGTACATATGCTACCGGATTTACTTCCTGCGCCGATAAGCAAACAGCTACCAGAATGCCAATTATGCCAGAAACTATAGCATTTTTTGATGATTTCATATTAAGCAGGGCTAGATTGATTTATATCAATAATAAATTTATTCAAGTTATAAAACAATAGCAAATTTCATGACCCTGAGTAGTATGTAAATCAAGAACTTTCCTGGTGTTTAGTTTTACGCCTGTTTATTACGTGCTTGATAAATTCTATTAATGCAGGCATGCCTGGAATTAGTATTAATGCTATGATGACCAGACTGAAGTTGTTTTTTATGAAAGGTATGTTGCCAAACAGGTAACCTCCTATGGTAAATGTGAGAACCCAGAGAATTCCACCTGTAAGGTTGTAAAGCATGAATCGTGGGTACGACATAGTACCAATTCCAGCAATAAATGGAGCAAAAGTTCTAATTATTGGTAGAAATCGTGCTATAACGATGGTTTTGCCACCGTGCCTTTCATAAAATTGATGAGTTTTTATCAAATATTCCCTATTGAAAAACCTCACATTTTCTTTGTGGAAAACTCTGGGTCCTACATAGTAACCTATCCAGTAATTTGCTGTGTCGCCAGCGAAGGCAGCGGCAACAAGTAGAACAATAGCAAATGTTAAATCCATTGCCCCAATTGCTGCTAAGGAACCAACTGCAAAAAGTAGCGAATCGCCTGGAAGGAAAGGTGTTACAACAAACCCAGTTTCACAGAAAATTATGATAAACAGAATTGCATAAATCCAATTGCCATACTGAGAACATAGCTCGATTAAATGTTTATCAATATGAACAATGAATTCGATTAATTGGAAGATATATTCCATAGAAACCTGTAAACCCAATCTACCAGTTTTTTCGGATATGGATCATTTAATGGAAAGTAGTTCAATCTCAAAAATAAGGGTCTCGTTTGGACCGATTACAGAACCAGCGCCTTTTTCGCCATATGCCAGTTCTGAAGGGATAAAGACCTGCCACTTTGAACCAACCGGCATTAGTTGCAAAATTTCTGACCAACCTTTTATTACCTGTTTGAGTGGAAATTCGGCTGGCTTTCCTCTTTTGTAGGAGTTGTCAAATTCAGTTCCATCAATGAATGTTCCTATGTAATGGCATTGGACTGTCTGGTCTGCAGTTGGTTTAGGTCCGTTACCATTTGTTATAACTTTATACTGCAATCCACTCGGCAAAGTAACAACATCTGCTTTCTTCCTATTTTCATTCAGGAAAGCTTCGCCTTCCTTTTTATTTTTCTCTGCTTCAGCCTGTCTCTTTTTCATCATCTTTTCACCTAAGTTTTTTTGAAGCATTGTTATTGCTTCTTTAATTTCTTCTTCGCTCATTTGTAACTTTGAATTATTCAATTCATCTTTTATTCCCTGTATAAATTGAGCCTGATCCAGTTCAATTCCATCGCTCTTTAGGTTCTTTGCGACACTTACCCCAATGCTGTAACTGATTTTTGACTTATCAGTTTTGGGTTTCGCCTTCTTTTGCGCACTTGTTATACTTATTATGAACAAGATAACAAGTAGCGCAATTATTGTTCGTTTCATTTTATTCTTTCCTTTTGTTATGTAAAATTATGCAGATTATTTCTGCTGTGAATTATATTGAAAGATAGGATATTTTAGCTTCATAAGAAAATGTTTTTTATCTTAAATAACATGCTTGATATGAATAATAATAGAATAGTTTTAACCATAAGGAAGGTACTAAAATGAAACCATGGAGAACACAGAGTAAAACATTGATGCTTGATATGGGCAAGTTCCTGAAAGTTGAAAAACATACCATCCAACTCCCTGATGGCCGCATTTTCGATAATTGGCCATGGGTAATATCTCCTGATTATGTTCTTGTTCTGCCGGTAACTAATAGAAATACTTTTCTTCTGTTTGAGCAGGTAAAATATGCAGTCGATGGTGTGACCATTGCTCCTGTAGGTGGATACATAGAGCCAGACGAAAATCCGCTGGATGCAGCGAAACGAGAATTGCGTGAAGAAATGGGATGCGAAGCTATGGAATGGATCAGCCTTGGCAATTACGCATCTAATGGAAATCATGGTGGAGGGAGAGGCCACTTATATATAGCATTGAATGTAAAAGAAGTAGGTGGAAAAATAAGCGACGATTTGGAGGAAATGAAAATGATTGAATTACAGCCCAATGAACTTGAGAGTAAGCTTCTCGATGGACATGTTAAGGTGCAGGGCTGGATAGCTTTAATTGGGATGGGGTTGCTATATTTAAGACGAAATGGGTATTTACCAGCCTTCTGAAAAAATCATTCTTCTCCAATTATTGTTACTATTAAGTCTCTTTCTCCACCGTAATTTCTGTGTTCGCAGAGATAAATTCCTTGCCATGTTCCTAAGTTCAGTCTTCCGTTTGTTATTGGTATGGATACGGAGCTTCCAAGTATGGAAGCCTTGAGGTGAGCAGGCATATCGTCTGAACCCTCTGTGTCATGCTCGAAATATGGTGTGTTGTCGGGTATGGCTTTCGAGAAGTAAGTCTCAAAGTCTTTCCTGACAGTTGGATCAGCATTTTCATTTATGGTTAGCGATGCTGAACAATGTTTTATGAAGACGTGAAGTACGCCTTTCTTAATTGATTTAATTTCAGGAAGCTGAGATAACACTTCCAGGGTGATAAGATGAAATCCCCGATTACGCGCTTTGAGTGTTATTTCTTTCTGTATTATTGTCATAGTTGTGTACTAGAATATAAGATATAAAAATTCGTTATTCAGGCAAAAGGTTTTCTGTTTTTCGGTTTCAGTATTTATGCAAATCGTTTCACATTCATGTCGGAGATTAAAGCTTGTGTCGCAGGCTAAAGCCTGCGGCTACTTTGATTAACACAACCTTCCTTGACCATATTAACTTTTGAAATATTTGCGTAAGCACCTACCCAGGTTACCCGGTAAGGTTTCCCCTCTCCTTGAATTTTCGGTTATTCGTTACAGCATAGTGAAATACTGCTTAATCTTCAAAGCCATTAGCTTTCTTCGTTCTTCAAGAAACTCAGTGTATTTTGAGGCATCCATTGTGGCAATGCTTAATGGTATGCAATTCATAGCCAAATTTTTGTTGAGCTCTTCCATGGTATTAATGCTGCCATATTTCAATTTCCCCCCATTGCATTGCTCCAATAGCTCATTAAAGTAAACATTGGGGGCTTTGGTACCAATGGCAATATTTATTTCGCTTTGCGCCATTACATAGTTAGCAATCTGGTTGTAAATTCCACGGTTATAGCCTTGTTTCTTAAGGTACTCGCGGGGGAAAATATGATGTACATCGCCTTTCAGGGCTATGAGGTCTTGCACTGTAATATCCTTGGATAAAAATCCCTTATCGTTCATTTTTACCTGCGCCGCCAGGAAAACATTGAACGAGGGGCTGCTCGATACTGAAGTGTCCATCTGTTGGGGCAACCGTAATTTCCAGTAGGCGTCCGAGAGCTCTGCATCAATGGTGTTCTGCAAATATTTTTCAGGATTAACCGAAAACTGCTTAATGTCAAAATCAAACTGTGATTCCGGAGAACCCGAATACCGGCTGGTTAAAACAGACAAAACAAACCATTTCCTTACCCAGGTTTCAATTAACGCCTGGTTAACCTTTTGCTCCCTCAAATGCAGGTATAAAGCGTAGGCAAAGTTTAAGGCATTCTGCGAGCGTATCATCGAACTATCGATAAACCCGGCAGAACGAATTATCATGACAAACTTTTTGAAATTGTTCTCGTTCATGTAATCCTTTATGCCCAGCGAAAGGGTCTCAAACGAATTTTTAGCAATTTCTTCCTCGTAGTCGCGGGTTTCGAAGTTACGTCCCGACAGCAATGCCACCAGATCCTGAAGTTTGCCACGCTTAAACTTAAAGGTAAAGGCAACCCTTAACATATCGGTATAGGATGGATCGTAAAGGTCATCGTTCTCGTTTTTCAGCCAGGCCATCTTCTGGAAATATTCCGTTTGGGTAAAATCTTTATCCAGATCAACTAACTGCCTGTAAAACTCCGGGGCAACAGCCATGTGGCAAAAATAGTCTATAGCCTTACGCAGCACATTGCCACCGTAGGTCTCGTTAACAGCTATCTTCGACATGGCAAAATCGGCCTGGCTAAGAACAACGCCCTGCGAGTTAATGCGAATGAATATTTCCGTAACGGTATCGATATCCAAATCGGAGTTAAGCTCAATTAACCCTATATGATTGTTTACAATGCCCTTTAAAAGTTCGATATTTTTAAATATCTGATCTTTATTGTAATCGGTATTATTGGCACAGTATTCATCAATAAAACTCAGTAACGAAAAATTGGTGTGAA
>Ga0078972_1003247_pt1 | contig 49499 bp, 60 predicted proteins | sample YelNatPaOPGAMG01_FD_67568 | JGI IMG/M metagenome (GOLD analysis project Ga0078972, IMG submission 67568) | Hot spring thermophilic microbial communities from Obsidian Pool, Yellowstone National Park, USA - OP-RAMG-01 (SPADES assembly) (version 2) | ecosystem: Environmental > Aquatic > Thermal...
AGGGAACCCAGAAAGGAGAGATGGATACAGATGGTTCGTCCGCTGAGGAGGAGATTGAGGGAGCTGAAGAAGGAGGGTTTGATAAGCCCCGCTGAGTACAGGAGGCTCTACAGGATGGTGGGAGGGGGAATGTTCAGGAGCAGGGCCCACCTTGAGGCGCATCTTCGCGAGAAAGGTGTGTTGAAGTGAAGAAAGCTGGACCGCGTTACAGGGTGCCCCTCAGGAGGAGGAGGGAGGGGAGAACGGATTACCGGCAGAGGCTCAGGCTTCTTGCATCCGGAAAGCCGCGCCTGGTGCCGCGCGTGAGCCTGAACCATGTCAGCGTGCAGGTGATCGAATATTCAAAAGGCGGTGACAGGGTGCTCGCTTCAGCCCATTCCAAGGAGCTGGAAAAATTCGGGTGGAAGGGCGGGACCTCAAACATTCCCGCGGCCTACCTTGTCGGGCTTCTGTGCGGGTACAGGGCGGTAAAGGCCGGGGTCGGCGAATGCGTGCTTGACCTAGGAGGCTTCACCCCCACTCCCGGGTCCAGGGTCTTCTCTGCCCTGAAGGGAGCGCTGGACGCTGGGCTGAGTGTGCCACACGGTGAGGTCCTGCCTGACGAGGAAAGAATATCAGGAAAGCACATCTCTGCCCATGCGCTGAGCCTCAAGGAGAGGGATGCATCTGAGTACGGGGCAAAGTTCTCCGGGTACCTGAAGCGCGGCATGCCTCCGGAAAAGCTTCCGGAGCATTTTAATGAGGTCAGGCAGGAAATAGTAAAGCAGTTTCAGTAGGTGGGAGAATGTCATCGCCATCCGAGAAATCCAGCCTGGACCTCTGGACTCCGCGCACCGAGGTCGGGAGGGCGGTTAAGGAGGGAAAGATCACGAGCATATCCGAGATACTCAGGAGAGGTGAGCTGATAAAGGAGCCGGAGATAGTCGATGCCCTGGTGCCCGGCCTTCAGGAGGAGATACTCAGCGTGAACCTGGTCCAGAGGATGCACAAGTCCGGAAGGAGGGTGAAGTACAAGGTCGTGATGGTGGTCGGCAACAGGGACGGGATAGTCGGGGTGGGCCAGGCCAGCGCGAGGGAGATCACCTCCTCAATAAGGAAGGCGGTGGAGAATGCGAAGCTGAACATAGTAGAGGTGGCGAGGGGATGCGGCAGCTGGGAGTGCGGATGCGGACGCCCGCACTCGGTGCCTTTCACGGTTACCGGAAAAAGCGGAAGCGTGCAGATAACGATAAAGCCGGCTCCCAGGGGGCTCGGATGCGCTGCGGCCGAGATACCAAAAGCGGTCCTGCGGCTGGCCGGGATAAGGGACGCCTGGGCCTTCACGAGGGGGGAGACCAGGACAACCCTGAACTTTGCCATGGCCACCATAAACGCCCTGAGGCTTACCACCAAGTTCTCCCTCCCGGAGCACCTGAGGGAAAAAATAAAAGTGGGGGCGGTGGGTGAGGGTGCCTAAGCTTGCCGTGGTGCGGGTGAGGGGAGGGGTCGATGCTAGGGGAGAGGTCATAGAGGCGCTGAGGATGCTGGGCCTCACCCGCGTGAACCACTGCGTTTTGCTGGATGACACGCCCTCCATCAGGGGGATGCTGCAGAAGGCGAAGGACTACGTCACGTGGGGGGAGATTGACGCGGAAACCCTTGAGCTTCTCCTCAGAAAGAGGGGACTAACTGAAGGAAACAGGCGCCTCACCGACGAGATGGTAAAAAGCGCAAGCGGAATTCCATCGATTTCCGAGCTTGCCCGCGCAGTGGTTGAGGGAAAGGCTGATCTCAGGTCAATAAAGTTCATCAAGAGGATTTTCAGACTTCATCCTCCCAGAAAGGGGTACAAGTCCGTGAAGAGACCCTACAGGGACTTTGGAGATCTGGGTTACCGTGGAAGCGCAATCAATGAACTCCTCAAAAGAATGGCCTAGGTGAGAGCATGGTCGTGAGGAAAAGGAAGAAGGTGAGGGGGCAGAGGGGAAGCAGGACCCACGGGCGGGGATGCGCAAAGCGCGGAAGGGGAAGCGGTGAGCGGGGAGGCACGGGCATGAGCGGCGGGCACAAGCACAAGTGGAGCTACGTGATCCGGTACATGCCCGACTACTTCGGAAAGCACGGCTTCACCCGCCCTCCCGAGCTTAGAGAGGAGGTGAGGGCGATCAACGTTGGTGAGATCGATGAGCGCATTGAGGAATTCCTGGAAAGCGGCGCCGCCACCAGGGATGGGGAAAAAATCATAGTTGATGTGGCGAAGCTGGGCTATGACAAGGTTCTCGGGGGAGGGCGGGTCACCAGGCCCCTCGTGGTCAAATCGAAAAACTTTGTGGAACTCGCTGTCAGGAAGCTGAAGGAAGCAGGAGGAGACGCAGTGTCCGGGTGAGGAGATGGAGCCCTCCCCCCCAGAGCAGAGGTCCAGGCTTTACGCGCTTGAACCGCTGATCCGGAGGATGCCGGAGATAGCGGTGCCAAAGCGCCATGTCAGCTTCAAGGAGAAGTTCATGTGGACCGGGCTCACCCTCATAATCTTCTTTATAATGACGCAGGTTCCCCTTTACGGGATTCCCGGGGGCCAGCGGGTCAGCGAGGTTTTCGGACAGCTCAGGTTCGTGCTCGCGAGCCATGTCGGAACGCTGATGGAGCTCGGGATAGGTCCGATAGTCACGGCAGGGATAATAATGCAGCTTCTCGTCGGGAGCAAGATAATAGGGCTGGATCTCACGAAGGGTGAGGACAGGGCGCTCTTCACCGGGGTGCAAAAGCTTCTGGCGGTCCTGATGGGGATCTTTCAGGCAGGGATGCTCGTGATCGCGGGACACTACGGGGTCGGGATGTCATCTCCCGCCGGAGTGTTCATAGTTGTGCAGCTGACTCTCGGGACACTGGTCGTGATATACCTCGATGAGCTGGTTTCGAAGTACGGGTTCGGCAGCGGGGTGAGCCTCTTCATAGCGGGGGGCGTGGCGATGACCGTGATATGGCAGGCCCTCAACCCCAGCACCGGTGCGATCCCGAACTTCATAGGCTCGGCCCTGGGCGGAGGAAACCTGGTGGAGGAGTTCTTCAGGACGGGGCTTCCGAGCATGATGGGGGTGGTTGCAACGATCCTCGTGTTCCTCATAGTGGTTTACGCCGAGGGGATGAGAATAGAAATTCCTCTGGCGTACGGAAGATTCGGCGGGATAAGGGGAAGGTACCCGATAAGATTTCTGTACACGTCCAACATTCCGGTTATACTTGCGATGACGGTATTCGCAAACCTGAAGATAATTTCTACCCTGCTGAATATCCCGTGGCTTTCAACATACACAACCCCACCAAACGGCATCTTCGACACAATGAATGACCCGCTCAGGGCCGCGATCTACATGGCAATACTCCTGCTCCTCTCGATCGGATTCTCCTGGCTCTGGGTTAACCTCACCGGAATGGGTCCGAGGGATGTTGCCCAGCAGCTAGATCGCTCGGGAATGCTCATACCTGGGTTCAGGCGCGACATCAGGGTCATGGAGTGGGTCCTGGGGAGATACATAATGCCGGCTGCAGTTGTGGGCGGCGCCTTCGTTGCCCTGCTCTCGGGAGTCGCGGACATACTCGGTGCGCTTGGAAGCGGGACAGGAATACTCCTCACGGTCGGGATAGTCTATGCCCTTTACCAGGAGATCGCAAGGGAGAGGGTATCGGAGATGTTCCCCGCGCTGAGAACATTCCTCGGGGAGTAGCGGGAAGTATTATAGGATGTACCGGGGAATACCCTTCGGGTGGGCCCGCATGAGGAGGCTCATAATAACGGCGCTTGCGGCCATGCTCCTGCTTTCGGCGGCAGGAGGGATCGCCTCGGCACAGGATGACTCATCGTCCCTGAAGGAACTTATAAACAGGATAGACGCATCCATCTCCTCCCTCAGGAAGGGAGACACGACGGGCGCGGCGAGCCTGATCTCGAGCGCGCAGACAATTTACACCGAAAATTTTGGAACAAGGCTGGCTGAAAAGGACAATGAGCTGGACAACCGCATCCGCACGGCCTTTCAGGGGCTTTCATCGGTCACTGCGGAAAACCAGATCCAGCTCTTTAGGCTCAGATCGGATCTGCTCGCAGGGGCGGAAAAGCTGGGCGTGGGCCTCTCCCCGTTCTACAGCCTCTCGATGTTCGTGATCCTCTGCATTTCGATCATAGTCTCCCTCCTTGTGACCCTGGGCGGCAGGAGAATGATCAACTGGAGGCTTGTCAGGGAGGCAAGGGCAAAGCTCGCGGAGTTCCAGCAGGAATACAGGGAGGCTACGAGAAAGAAGGATGCCAAGCTCATGCACAAGCTCCAGCTCAAGCAGGTGGAGATAATGCGCCTGCAGGGGGAGGTTATGCGGCAGACGATGAAACCCACGCTTGTTTACATGATCCCCCTGTTCGTGCTCTGGGTCCTGCTGATCGGGGCCTACAGCGGATGGGTTGTTGCCTGGCTCCCGTTCAGGGTGGACCTGCCATTCATCGGACCCCTCGTGGTTTTCGGAGTTGGGTGGTGGTATTTCATAACTTACCTTGGGTTTTCTCAGGTTTTCAGAAAGATCCTCATAAGGGATTGATATGCCGGCATGGAGGCATAGGACAGCAAGGTACAGGAAAAGGGCTGTTCGCACTGTGAAGGGAACGCGGATCCTTTACGGGGAGAGGTGTTCACGCCCGGCATCATGCGCCATGTGTGGCAGACCGCTGGCTGGGGTTCCAAAGGGAAAGAGGGCCAGAAGGGTCCCGAGGAGCTCCAGAAGGCCGAACCGTCCCTTCGGAGGATATCTCTGTCCGTCCTGTGCCCGCCGCGAGATAGTGGCCGGCGCAAGGGTGTGAAAATGCCGGTCATAACCGTGAGCGGACTTCATGGAACAGGAAAGACCACCGCGGCCAGGGCGATCGCACAGAGGCTTGGCCTCAGGTACGTATGCTCCGGAGACATATTCAGGAGGATGGCCCAGGAGCGCTCTATGACCCTCAGCGAGTTTTCAAGGTACGTTGAAGACCATCGGGAGGTCGACCTCATGATAGAGAGGCGCGCCGCAGAGGAGGCGAAGAGGGGAAACGTTGTTATAGACGGAAGGCTGTCAGGCTGGTGGGTTAAGCACGCGGACCTCAGGATCCTTCTCACCGCCCCGGTTCGGGTGAGGGTGAGGAGGATATGTAAGCGGGAAAAGAGAAGGTACGGTGAAGTGCTGAGGGAAACCCTGGAGAGGGAGAGGAGTGAGGCGAGGAGATTCAAAAGGCTTTACGGGATAGATGTGAACGACCACTCTGTTTTCGATCTAATAATGAACACCGGGAGGATACCTGAGGGGAAAATGGTGGATGCCCTCGAGGCTGCCATCAGGGCCCTGTTATAGTTTATCCTCATCAACAGAAAATGAGAAGAGGTGATGCGATGGTCCTTGAGGTTGGAAGGGTCTGCATAAAACTCTCGGGGCACGAGGCCGGGGGGAAATGCGTGGTCGTGGACGTGCTGGACAGAAACTTCGTTGTAGTAAGCGGTCCGAGGGTGAAGCGCAGAAGGTGCAACGTCATGCACCTTGAGCCAACGGACAAAAAGCTGGACATCCCGAAGGGCTGTCCCGACGAAGACGTCAGGAGGGCGCTCGAGGCCTTGGGCTAGGTGTTGGGTTGAAGGAACTGCCCTCTGATGTCAAGAGAAGGGTCCTGGTCAAGGCCCACGACGCCACAGATCCTGCACACGGGTGCGATCCGCGCAGGAGACCAATTGCCGAGCACCTGCGTCTGGGCGTGATCAACCTCGACAAGCCCCCGGGCCCGACCTCCCACGAGGTTGTGGCCTGGATAGAGCGCATGATGGGCCTCAGGAAGGCCGGGCACGGCGGCACGCTGGACCCCGGCGTGAGCGGCGTGCTGCCGGTGGCGATCGAGGATGCGACGAAGATCGTGCAGACACTGCTGCCGGCCGGAAAGGAGTACGTGTGCCTGATGCATCTCCACGGAAATGTGTCCGATGATGCGCTCATGCGCACGCTGGACGAATTTCAGGGGGAGATATACCAGAGGCCACCGCTGAGGGCGGCTGTGAGGAGGAGACTGAGGGTGAGGAGGGTGTACTACATCGAGCTGCTTGAGAGGGATGGGCGGGACGTTCTACTGCGAATAGGGTGCGAGGCGGGAACTTACATAAGAAAGCTCGTGAGCGACATGGGCGATGCCCTTGGACCAGGCGCGCACATGAGCGAGCTCAGGAGGACAAGAACAGGTCCCTTCAGGGAGGAGGAATCAGTCACCCTTCACGAGCTTGCAGATGCGCACGCTTTCTGGAAGGAGGATGGTGATGAGAGGGAGCTGAGGAGAACGGTGCTGCCGGTTGAGGCGGCCGTGGGGCACCTCCCGAAGGTGGTGATAAGGGACGGTGCGGTGGATGCGCTCTGCAGGGGCGCGAGCCTTGCAGCGCCCGGCGTGCTCACGGTGGAGGACCCGATAGAAAAGGGAGAGCTCCTGGCTGTGATGACCATCAAGGGCGAGCTTGTTTGCATAGCGAGGGCAGCTGTCTCCTCCAGGGAGATGTATGAGCTTGACCACGGGATAGTCGCAAAGCCCGAGCGCGTGATAATGAGGCCGGGCGTCTACCCTAGGATGTGGAAGGCGTAGGATGAGGTTAATACAGCGTAGGTTCAAACCTGTTTTTGGGCCGGGGTAGCCAAGCCAGGTAAGGCGCATGCCTGGAGAGCATGTGGCCCTATGGGCCTCAGGGGTTCAAATCCCCTCCCCGGCGCCAACCAAAAACAACTTATAAATACCGCGGCAGACGTAGAGAAGGCTTGATGTCATGGAGGGAGAGTTCAGACATATAGTCAGAATAGCGGGAAAGGATCTCCCGGGCGAAAAGCGCGTTGGGCTGGCCCTCACAGGCATAAAGGGCGTCGGGATAGCGTACGCAAGGGCGGTTGCATACGCGGCAGGGGTGGATCCGCACTCAAGGCTTGGGGATCTGAGTTCGGAGCAGGTTGAGCTTATCGAGAAGGTACTGAAGAATCCGACCCAGTACGGGATACCCGGCTGGATGCTTAACCGAAGAAAAGATTATGAATCCGGAGAGGACCTCCACCTGGTGGGCACCCAGTTTGATCTTGCGGTCAAGTCCGACATAGGAAGGGAAAGGAGGATAAGGAGCAGGCGGGGGGTAAGGCACGAGCTCGGACTTCCGGTGAGGGGTCAGAGGACCAGGACAACCGGGAGAAGGGGCCTGACCGTGGGTGTGGTGAGGAAGGAGGTTAGGATACAGGCCGAGCAGGCAGCCAAGGAGGGCAAGGAGAAAAAGGAGGAAAAGAAGTGAAACGCCAGAGGAAGAAATACCAGAAGCCTTCCCATCCCTGGGAAAAGGAAAGAATGGACGCAGAGGATGCGCTCCTCCGCAAGTACGGGCTGGTCCGCAAGAGGGAGATATGGAGAACCCAGACGATTCTCAGGAACTTTCGCAGGCAGGCGAGGAATCTGCTCGCCGCAACAGGTCCTCAGGCGGAGATCGAGACGAGGCAGCTTCTCTCCAGGCTCCGGAGGCTGGGCCTGGTCGGGGAAAACGCGACCTTGGACGATGTTCTCGGCCTCACTGTGGAGAAACTGCTGGAGAGGCGTCTTCAGAGCGTGGTGCAGCGTATTGGACTGGCAAGAACTCCGAGGGAAGCGCGGCAGCTCATAGTTCACGGACATATAGCAATAGGTGGGAGAAGGGTAAACGTGCCGAGCTATCTGGTGCCGGTGGAGGAGGAGCCGCTCATCTCATACTCCGAGGGGTATTCTCCCAGACAGGCCCCGGTCGAGGAGAGGGCGGCTGAGACGCAGGAAGAAACCGGAGCGGGAGGTGCGGGGGATGCCTGAGGAAAAGTGGGGCGTGGCTCACATATTCTCCTCCTTCAATAACACGATCATCCACATAACAGATCTCACCGGAGCTGAGACCGTGGCGAGGTGCTCCGGGGGAATGATAGTTAAAGCGGACAGGGAGGAGTCCTCACCCTATGCCGCAATGCAGGCTGCCATGAGGGCCGCGGCCGAGGCAATGGAGAAGGGGTTCGTGGGCGTTCACATAAAGGTGAGGGCGCCCGGTGGCAGCGGCTCAAAGACGCCAGGGCCGGGAGCCCAGGCCGCAATAAGGGCGCTTGCCAGGGCCGGGCTGAAGATAGGGAGGATAGAGGACGTCACACCGGTGCCCACTGACGGGTGCAGGAAGAAGGGAGGAAGAAGGGGACGGAGGGTATAGGTAAAATATCCGGATGCATAGTGTTTCTGGAATGAAGGAGGTTTGAAGGATATGAAGGTCGAGGTCACGAAGCTTGATGGGAACGAGATGGAGTTCATTCTTCACGATTCATCTCCGGCATTTGCGAACTCCCTCCGGAGGGCGGCGATATACGAGGTGCCGGTGATGGCGATAGATGAGGTTGAGTTCACGAGCAATGATTCCGCGATGTATGATGAGATGATTGCCCACAGGCTTGCGATGATACCGATAAAGACGCCGTTAAAGGGTTACAAAACTCCGGAGAAGTGCGGATGCAAAGAGGGCCGCTGTCCCCAGTGCAGCGTGGAGTTCACGATTAAGGCCGAGGGTCCGACCACTGTGAAAAGCGGGGACCTGAAATCCTCTGATGAAGAGGTGGTGCCTGTCAGTCCCGATATACCGATAGTGAAGCTTGAAAAAGGACAGAAGATCGAGTTCACGGCGATAGCCCGCCTCGGATACGGGAAGGATCACGCGAAGTGGCAGCCGGGCATTGTGGTTTACAAGTACATGCCGGTGATCGAGATAGACAAGTCATGCAACGCATGCGGTGACTGCGTCAAGGCTTGTCCCAGGAGAATACTGGAGATAGCGGACGGAAAACTGCGCGTGACGAACATCATGGAATGCACGATGTGCAGGAGCTGTTCGGATGCCTGCACCAGCGAGTCCATAAGGGTCTCCGGGGATAACACAAAGTTCATATTCCGGGTGGAGTCATCCGGGGCGCTTCCTCCTGACCAGATAATAATAAGGGCCGCGAAGGCGCTTGAGGACAAGTTTGAGGAGTTCGCGGACGCAGCCGAGAAGATTTGAACTTCTGGGTTCTCCTTTCAACTTTTGACCCATCAATTTTCCGTTCAGGCAATGCGCAGGTTTTCAGTGCCGGTGCATCTGGCGCTCTCATCACCACCGTCGCGCAGATTTTCCGGCGTAATTTGAAAAGCTTCAGGGAGATCCAGAGGCAGATCGAGTACAAGGCTGCGTGGGAGGGGATAAGGGTTGTGTACGTCAGGGCGGCGAACACGTCGAGGACCTGCTCGAAGTGCCGGAGCGTCAACAAGAACCTGACGTGCGGGAGCGCCTGGACATGCCCGACCTGTGGCGCCAGGCACGACCGGGACCTGAACGCAACCCTGAACATGATGTCCCGGTACCTTGAGGCGGCTGCGGTTCGGCCGTGGGATGAAGGGCCGCCACGCGAGGCGATGGTGCTGCGCCATGCGGTCAGCTGATGGCGGCAGCCTCCGGGTCAGAAGCTCGGGGGAGAACCGAACTTCTGGATATTCCTGATGGTTTACATTTTGTTAAGCGGTTTAGTAATCTGGGTTTTTATGCAGGCTAAGATTAAAGGGAGGACCGGCGATTACCAAACCGGGTGGGACCGTAGTCACCGCAAGGCTGCCCGTCACTTTTCTGTGTCTCTGGGTCACGTGGATTGCGCTCACCGCCTCACTTGATCCTCAGGAGGTAGCGGTCGGTGCCCTCGCCTCCCTCGTTGTTTCCACCTTTTCCTACCGCTTTCTGTTCAGGAGAGGGATACTGGAGAAGATTCAGCTCAGGAGGCTTGCGTACCTCGTGGCTTACCTTCCGGCATACGCCTGGGCTGAGATAAAATCGCACCTGAAGGTCACATATCTGGCGCTCCATCCGAAGATGCCGGTAAGGCCGGGCATAGTTGAGGTTCCGACCTCGCTGCGGACTGATGTGGGAATAACCTGGCTGGCGAACTCCATCACAATGACTCCAGGAACGCTCAGCGTCGATGTGGACGATGGCAGGGGCGTATTGTACGTGCACTGGATAGACGTTGAAGCGGTCGGGTCTAGGGAAGCGGCCTCCCGGGTGGCCATGCCGTTTGAGAGGTTTTTGAGGCGGATAGCGGGATGATGGAAATCGTAGTACTCGGCGCGATGCTTTTGGCTGGGGCGATGTGCGCGGCGAGGGCCGTGATCGGGCCCACAGCCCCAGACAGGGTTGTCGCAATAGATGCGCTTGTCGCGATATCGATAAGCGCGATGGTCTTTCTCGGCTTTTACTACAATGCCCAGATCTACTTGGACGTTGCGCTGGTTTACGCAATGCTCTCCTTCATAGGCAGCATTGCCGTGGCAAAATATCTGGAGAGGGAGGACGTGGGAGCGTGATCGAGATAGCGGGAATGGCGCTTCTGGCGATCGGCGCGGCGTGCTCCCTGATAGGCTCAATTGGGCTTCTGAGGTTTCCGGACGTCTACACGCGCCTGCACGCAAACACGGTAATCGTGGTCGGCGGAGCGATCACGTCCATAATCGGGACTTCGGTGCTGGGCGGGCTTGGTTCGTTCACGCTGAAGGCGCTTCTGATAGCCCTTTTCATGTTCATAACCGCGCCCGTGACCTCCCATGCGATAGCAAGGGCGGCCCACAGATCGGGGGTAAGGCTGTGGGAAAAAAGCGTTGTGGACAAGCTGAAGGAGGCTGAGGGATGATCGAATCACTGCTGGGCTCGGTCCTCCTCCTGCTCATGTTCTTTCTTTATGCCATTGCCATAGAGCTCAGGGACCTGCTGCACTCAACCATCGTTTTGGCGGGGGCCAGCGTTCTGCTGGCAGTGGCGTTTTACATACTCCAGGCACCGGACATCGCGATAACCCAGGCGGCCGTTGGAGCAGGTGTAACCACGGTGCTCTTTATCATAGCGATAAGCAGGACGAGGAGGGTGGAGGAGTGAACGAGAGAATGGCAGGTCTTATGCTGGCCACGATCGTCGGCGTTCTTCTGATCGTCGCGGTTTATGTTTCGCTTCCAGAATTCGGTTCCTTCCCCCTCAGAAATATCGGGGGAAACAGAGAAAACGCGATAGGCCAGCGGATTCTGGAAAATGCTCCCCGGGAAACCGGATCGGGGAACGTGGTAACAGGGGTCGTCTGGGGATACAGGGGGTACGACACGCTGGGTGAGGCCACCATCCTCTTCACAGCAGTCGTTGGGGTGGTGGCGCTCTTCAGGGCCTTTGGGAGGAGGAGAGCATGAGCGGGATGAGCATAATTCCGAAGACAATAGCGAGGCTGCTCTTTCCGTTCGTGGCCTTTTTTGGGGCCTACATAGTGGTCCACGGACATCTCTCTCCGGGAGGCGGATTTCCGGGAGGTGTGGTCATAGCATCGGCGTTTCTCATGATGGCGATTGCATACGGCCTCAGCGGACTCAAAAGGGAAAGCGCGCTGGTAAGAGCCGAGGCGCTGGAGACTGCGGGAGGCGTTGCAATAGTGCTCCTCTCCTTGCTGGGGATTTCCCTGGGACTGAACTTCCTGCAGAACGTCCTTCCAACCGGATTCCTTGGAGAGCTCTTCAGCGGCGGGATCCTGCCGTTCCTCTACCTGGGTGTTGGGCTGAAAGTGACCGCCGGGATTTTGTTGGTTCTACTGTCGATGCTGTTTGCCTTCGGGGGGGAGGAGTGAGATGGAGCTCAACTATGCCGTTGCGATGATGCTGGTGGCGCTCGGGCTTTACTGCGTTATCGCGAAGCGCAACCTGATAAAGATGATCATGGGGCTCTCGGTCCTGACAGATGGCATACATCTCTTCCTCATAAGCCTTGGGTACCGGGCTGGGGGGACTGCGCCCATAGTGGCCGGGGAGATGATATCTGACCTGCAGGGGTTCGCGTCAAGGGCAGTGGACCCGATTCCACAGGCGCTCGTGCTCACCTCCATCGTGATAAACGTGTGCATACTGGCGCTTGCGCTCTCGCTGGCGGTGCACATATACAGGAACTATGGAACGCTTAAACCGTCCGAGATAAGGAGGCTCAGGGAATGATACCTCACTCACCGATACTTGCGATAGTCCTGCCGCTGCTCGGCGGATTTCTCTCACCGGTGATCGGGATCCTGGAGAGGAAACATGGTTGGAGAAGAGCCACGGGTATATTCGCCCTGATCGTGATGGGGGTTGTCTGCGTTGTTGTCGGAAGCATGGTGACGGACGTCTGGGCAGGGCAGTTCATAATATACGAGCTTGGAGGGTGGAGCCCTCCGTGGGGAATCAACCTAGCAGTCGATGCCCTTGGTGCACAGATGGCGCTTATGATTGCCGGGCTCGGTATCCTCGTGGTGCTGTACTCCCTCTCATACATGAGAGACGAAACCGGGCTTGGTCAGTTCTACGCCCTCCTTCTCATAGTCATCGCCGGGATGATGGGAACGGTGCTCACCGGCGACATGTTCAACTTTTACGTCTTCCTTGAGATAATGTCGGTCGGATCCTATGCGCTGGTCGCGTTCAGGCGCACCCCGGAGGGGATTGAGGGAGGAATCAAGTATCTGTTCATTGGGTCGATCGGCACAACTTCGATACTGATCAGCATAGCAATGCTGTACGGGCTTGTGGGCAGCCTGAACATTGCGGACATAGGTGCAAAGCTCACGCTCTATTCCGGAAATGTTCCCCCAGCCCTGACGCTGGCGTTCGCGCTTTTTGTAACAGGGGTGATGGTGAAGGTCGCAATGGTCCCGTTCCACACTTGGCTGCCGGATGCCCTCACCGGGGCCCCCACCGTTGTGAGCGCACTTCTGGCGGGGCCCGCCGCGGTTGTGGGCATATACTGGGTTGCGAGGCTGCCCTACCTCCCGTTCGGCATGCCGGTTGGAGTGATACTGGTTTCCCTGGGTCTGCTGAGCATGGTTGTGGGCGTGCTCATGGCCCTCGTTCAGCGCGACTTTAAAAGAATGCTGGCGTACCACGTCATAAGCCAGAAGGGATACATGGTTCTCGGAATTGGACTGGGAACCTTTGGAAGCGTCCTGGGGGCGCAGGGAGGTCTCTTCCACCTTCTGAACCACTCCACGTACAAGTGTCTCCTCTTCATGTGCGCTGGAGCAGTCCTTCTTCAGGCGAACAGTCAGAAGTTCGATGAGCTGGGTGGTCTTGGGAAAAAAATGCCGGTGACCGCAGCGATGTTTCTGGTGGGCTCTCTAGCGATTTCTGGGATTCCTCCGATGAACGGCTTCGTGAGCAAATACTGCATATACCTCTCGGGCTTGGAATTGGGACAGGGCTGGATAACCGCCATTGCGGTCGTCGTGAGCGCGCTCACGCTGGCCAGCTTTCTCAAGGCATTCAGCTCGGTGTTTCTCGGGCAGCTGCCGGGAAGGCTGGAGGGCGTGAGAGAGGCCCCAAGGCCAATGCTCATCTCCATGGCCATAATGGCGGCAGTTTGTGTTGCAATAGGTCTTCTTCCCGCGATCGGATTCAACATAGTCGGACCAGCTCAGGCCGCGGCCGAGAACTCGGTTGGTTACATCACACACGTGTTCGGAGAGAACTATCTGGCTGCTGGGGGGATGATGCCGTGATGGAGTTTATCTGGGATCCGCTGATGGTCACCGCTGCGATGCTGCTCTGCTCGGCAGTTGGTTACGTTATTCTGCTCCTCTCGCGGATGGGAACAAAGCCCAGGCCAAACCCGGAGAAAAATAGGACTTATGCCTGCGGAGAGGTCCTGAAGCCAGAGGAGCTTCACCCGGACAGCGCGGGATTTTTCTCACCGGTTAAAAAGGTCATAAAACCGTTTTACCGCAGGGTCGGCGGTGCGCACACGGGAGACCTCAACAGGTACCTGCTCTGGATTGCTGCGGGATTGCTTGTGCTTTTCGTCACGGTCTTCCTAATGGAGGTGGTGCTGGGATGGGCATTATGAGGTTCTTCAGGAAAAAGTCCCCCTGGCTGTTGCACTTCAACAGCGGATCGTGTCTTCCGGGCGATGTTGAGCTGATCATGGGCGACGGGAGCATAAAGCGAATTGATGAGCTGGTGGAACACTACCTTTGCGGCAGAGAGGCCAACCCCCACGCATTTGCTGACGCTGACGGGAAGATCGTGTCATGGAACGGTCATTCCGCTGAGGTTCGCCCGTTGGTGAGAGTGCACAAGCTCCTGGCGCCGAATGAGCTTTTGGAGATAACCACAAGCTCCGGCATTCCCGTGAGGCTGACGCCGGATCACAAGGTACTCGTTGACGGGCCTTCCGGACCCGAGTGGGTTGAAGCAGGCAGGCTGAAAGTCGGCTGTTACCTCTACTCGCCTAGGACCATACCAATTGATGAAAGCGCTGCGCCGGATGTCATCGATTGTCTGCCGGAATCGTACATCTGCCATATCACCCCGAACAAGCTGGAGAGAATAAAGCGGGAGCTAAAGAGGACAAAGGCGGCTGAAGCTCTCGGAATAAACAGGAGCAGGATGAACAGGGGCACTTTCACTATAGAGGAACTCAAAAAAATCTGCCGGGCGCTTCGCATCAGCTGGCAGGATGTAAAACGGGAGATAGTTAAAGTTTCCGGCAAGAACTTTGTCCGCGAGATATACCAGATGAAAATTGATGAAAATCTTATGAGGCTGCTTGGGCTGATAGCCTCGGATGGATATATCAGCGTTAAGAGGGATGAGGAGCACGCCAACTATAAGATCTCCTTTTCCAGCACCGAACGCGCTTTGATTGACGATTTTATCCAGCTCTACAGGGAATGGTCCGGAAGAGATAAGGCCGCGGTGGACACGGACAGGAGAACCGGGGTGACGGTGGTTTCGATCTATGACCCAATCCTTGCACACGTGGCAAAACAGCTCGGGTTCAGGGGGGTGGGCGGTGAGGTGGATCTGCGGCCAATCTTCAGGCTCCCCAGGACATTCATCGCCCACTTCCTCGGAGGATACTTTGACGGCGATGGCCACATCGAGGTCCACCGGGAGGGCGACAGGGAAAGGATCGGGATAGGGTTTACCACCGTTAGTCCTGAAAGGGCAAAGATGGTACACCTCCTGCTCAAACGCATCGGGATCGCAAGCAAGGTCAGGCATGCGGTGAACAAAAGCGAATTCGGTACACTTTACAAGGTGCTGGTAGACGATCCAATCGATATCTGGAGATTTATTCAGCTGGTACCGGTTAAACATCCGAAAAAGGTCTCCCGCTCTAAAACTGTTTTGAAACTGTTGAACCAAAGGAAGAAAAAGCAGTCCTCTCTGGCACATGTGCCCCTCGAGTGCGGGAGACTTTTGAGAGCAATAAGAAAAGAGTACGGGCTAAAGCAGAAGGACATCCACAGATGGGCGAATTTTATAAGCGGAATAGAAAACGGGAGGAGAATTCAAAAACAAACGCTTGCCAGAATAATCGCGTCACTTGAAAAAGTGGTCAGTCCAGCCGATGAAAATCTACAAAAACTTCGTGCATGGGCCTCCGGGGAGTATTATCTTGACCGCGTGAGAAGTATCAAACGTGTTCCATCAACTGAGCGCTGGGTATACAACTTAACGGTGGATGGGACCCATTCGTTTATTCCTGAAGGAAGCTTCGTGGTCAAAAATTGTAACGGATGCGACATCGAGATACTTGCCGCACTTACTCCGCGTTATGACATCGAGAGAATGGGCATGAAGCTCTGCGGATCACCGAGGCACGCGGACATACTTGTCGTCACGGGGCCTGTGACCAGGCAGGCCAGGGAGAGACTGCTCAGGATATATGAGCAGATGCCGGAGCCGAAGATAGTGGTGGGGGTGGGATCGTGCCCCGCATCAGGATGCGCATTCCACGACTGCTACAACGTGGTGGGCCCCCTCGACAAGCACCTCCCGGTCGCGGCCTACGTGCCCGGATGCCCACCCAGACCGGAGGCGATCATCCACGGGCTCCTGAAGGTCCTGGAGAAGGTGTGAGGATGAAGGCCGAGGAAGTGACCAGACTGCTGGGTGAAAATGCCCGTGAAGTCAGGGTTGTGAATGAGAGATGTCTATTTGCGAGAACCGATCCTGAAAAGCTGCACGCCATGCTCAGGGAACTCAGATCAAACGGGGTGACCCACATCTCGGCCATCACCGGGGTTGACACCGGAGAGAACATCGAGGTGATATACCACTTTGACTGCAGGCCCGCCGAACTCAACCTGAAGATATCTCTGCTAAAATCTGACCCCCGGATATGGACCATCACAGAGATATATCCCGGCGCGGTCTTCTACGAGCGTGACCTGATGGAGATGCTCGGGGTGAAGGTGGAGGGGCATCCCAATCCGAAGAGGCTTTTCCTCCCGGACGACTGGCCAGAGGGAGAATACCCCCTTAGGAGGGAGTGGAGGGAAAAACGGACATGACGTTCATAATACCAGTCGGACCCCAGCATCCATCCCTGAAGGAGCCGGAGTTCTTCAGGTTCGAGGTGAAGGGCGAGGAGGTTGTTGATGTTGATATAAGGCTGGGTTATGCCCACAGGGGAATAGAGGAGGCCCTGGCAAGAAGAAATTATCAGCACGGGGTTTACCTCGCTGAAAGGATATGCGGAATATGCAACGTCGTTCACTCCACGACCTACTGCCAGACAGTGGAGCAGCTGGCGGGCGTGGATCCGCCGGAAAGGGCCAAGTACATAAGGGCGATAATAATGGAGCTCGAGCGCATTCACAGCCACATGCTCTGGCTCGGCGTTGCGGCCCACCAGATGGGTTTCGACACGCTTTTCATGCTCGCCTGGAGGGACAGGGAGCACGTGCTTGACCTCAGGGAGCTCATCTCCGGCGGTCGCATCCACTCCGCAACTAATACCGTGGGAGGGGTTAGAAGGGACATAAAGCAGGAGCAAATCCCCAAGATCATCGAGAGGCTGAGAATCGTTGAAGGGCGTGCGAGGGCATACGTTGACCTGTGGAAGTCCGACCGCACAATCATGGCAAGATGCTCCAACGTTGGCGTGCTGAGAAAGGACGATGCGCTGAAGTTCTCAGCAGTCGGGCCGGTTGCGCGGGCGTCCGGGGTGAATGCGGACGTAAGAAGGGATGATACCTACGGGGCATATGGGGACCTCTCGTTCAGCATTCCGGTGGAGAGGGCGGGAGATGTCTGGGCTAGGGGGATGGTCAGGCTCATGGAGATCATAGAGTCTGTTGGAATAATCAGGCAGGCGCTGGAGAGGATGCCCTCCGGGCCCGTCAGACATCCATTTGACCTTAAAATACCGCCAAACGAGGCGGTTGAGAGGACGGAGGCACCGAGGGGGGAGCTCCTATATTATGCGCGCTCCAACGGCACTGAAATGCCCGAGAGGGTGAGGATAAGAACGCCCACCTACGGAACGTTCGCGTCGCTGAGGCCCATGTTCTGCGGAGCGACGATAGCCGAGATTCCGGTGGTGCTGTGGAGCATAGATCCGTGCTTCGGTTGCAATGACAGGGTGACGCTGGTGAACTCGGATACAGGCGAGGTCAGGGTTGTGACGCTCGGGGAGCTGGGGAGGCGGAGAAAGTGATCGACGTTGCGTGGTTCCTTGCCGCGGTGCTGGTTTTTCCCGGGCTCCTTTTTTCATCGCTCGTGGGGCTTCTGTACCTGGGGGTAGACAGAAAGGTCACCGGGAGACTGCAGAACAGGATAGGCCCACCCGTCTGGCAGGAGTTCATCGACTTTGGAAAGCTAATGGGGAAGGAGGACATAACTCCGGCCCCAGCCCAATCGTCCCTCTTCACCGCAGCACCGCTTCTTGCGCTGGGCGCATCCGTGGCAGCCGTTCTCCTGATACCGGTTGGCTCTGCCCAGCCAGCCCTCTCAACAACGGCAGATCTCATAATCCTCATATATCTCCTGAATCTTCCCGCAGTATTCCTGATGCTCGGCGGCTACGCCTCCGGCAGTCCCTTCGGCACCTCCGGCGCGATTCGGTACATTGTGCAGCTGATGGGGTACGAGCTCGTGTTCATACTAGCGATAGCTGCCTTCGCCGCCAGAACCGGAACCCTGCAGCTTGCCGGAATTGTTGAATATCAGGCCAGGCACGGCTGGCTGCTCTTTGACTGGAGGATCATCCCGGCTGCGGCTGCGATGTTCATGGCCGTGCAGGGAAAGATTCTCAGGGTTCCGTTTGACATTCCGGAGGCCGAGTCCGAGATAGTGCATGGACCCCTTACGGAGTACTCCGGTCCGAAGCTGGCGATCTGGCGGCTCTCCTATGGAATTGAAACAGTTGCGGTTGCCGGCCTGGTTGCGTCAGTGCTGTTCGGAGGGCCAACCCCATACACCGTCGGAGGCCTTGTACTCCCGCCTGTGCTGGACTTTATCATAAAAACTTTCCTCATAGTGATGCTCACGACCCTGATCAGGAATATCATGGCAAGGCTCCGCATAGACCAGAGCCTCAAGTTCTACTGGACTCTTCCAACGCTTCTTGCGGCCCTCAGCCTTGTGCTGGGGATGGTGGTGCCCTGATGCCCAAAATTCTGCCGACCGTGATAAAAAACCTGTTCAGGAGACCGTTCACGGTGAAGTACCCGAAGGTGAGGAGGGAGGTGCCTGAGGGTTACAGGGGAAAGCCGGTGATAAACAGAGAAAAATGCATAAGGTGCTGGATGTGCATAAGGGCATGTCCTGACAGGGCGATAAGCATAAACAAGGAGACCAGAACACCCATGATATGGCTGGGGAGGTGCACCTACTGCGGAGAGTGTGCGGAGGCCTGTCCAACGAGGGCGATCCGCATGACGAGGGAATATGAGTTTCTTGATCAGTACGTCAGGTGAGCCTTTAGCCTCTCCGACAGTTCTGACACGGCGGCTCTGACCTCCCAGCTCATCCTGCTTCCAAATCTCAGCTGGGCCGGCTGTATCCCCACGAAAAGCACCCTTGCTCCAAACTCCCTTCTGATATAGCTGCAGAGAACTGAGAGCGGAATCAAATGCGTGGAGATGGAGGTCCCCGATATCTCGTTTTCCGTGAAAACGGCTATCTCGCCCGGTTCACCGCCAAAGTCAGCGGCATCGATCACGAGCACGTGGGATGGCCCAAATTCCCTGATCCTCCGGATCGAACCTTCCGGCGCTGTTCCGCACTCCAGCAGGAGCGTTTTTTTGGACCTCAATCCCCTGCGCAGCCTTCTTACAACAGCCAGGCCAGCGGCATCGTCCCCCCGGAGTCCGCTTCCAACGCCGATAACAGCCAGCCGCGAGGCCCCTCGAACGAAGTCATCCAGATTCACTGGGTTCACCATATGAGTTCGTGGAGCACCATGTCCTCACTCTTTGCGCCCACCCTATTCAGCGTTGAGAGGGCCCAGTCTATTCTCCCCACGTCTGAGGGGCGGTGTGCGTCTGACCCGATGCTTAGTTTTACCCCCTCCCTCATGCAGAGACGTAGAAATTCCTCCCCGGGAACTCGGTATCTCATGTTGAGCTCAACCGCCACCCCGCAGTCCCCCAAGGTACTTGCGAATTCCTCCTGTTCCTCCCTCTTGAGATACCCAAAGAGATCCTGATGGTAGAAAAATGGATGCCCTATTATCCTAGCGCCCCCATTTTTCACCGCCTTTTCCATTCTGGACATGTACTCCACCGCGGCTTCATAGGGTTCAATCAGCGGCCCCATCTTGTGAATGCTGAATATAACAACGTCAAGCTTTTTCATGAGCTCCTTGTCCACATCCACGTTTCCGCTGCCATCCACAACGTTTGCCTCGATTCCCGCAAGGACCGGTATCTCTGCCTCCTTTTTTGCATCCTCCACATCCTTCAGAAGTTGTTCCATGGCCCAGGGAGGAACCCCCACATGCGTGTCAGGGCCGTGGTCTGTTATTGCAACAGCCTCAAGGTCCATGGCCTCAGCGGCTTCCACCATTTCCCTCACCTCCGAGGTGCCGTCGGAATACCGGGTGTGGGTGTGCAGATCGAACTTCATAGTACCCCTCAAGAGTTAGGCTAATACAGGATATAATGCATGGAGTTTTTGGATGCCATGTGTCTGGCTGTGCCCGGAAGGGTAATCAAGCTTGAAGGAAATCAGGCGAAGGTGGATTTCGGCGGGGTCAGGAGGGACATCAGGGTTGACCTGGTTCCAGGGGTGAGGGAGGGGGACTATGTGTTGGTTCACGCGGGTTTCGCGATTCAGGTTCTTGACGAAAGGGCAGCGGAGGAAACACTGAGGGCATGGGAGGAGGCGGCTGAAGGTGGCTAAGCGGGTTTCACTTGTTCACGGAGCCGGCGGAAGGGCAATGATGGATTTCATCTCGGATGTATTCCTCAGAGGACTGGAGCTCAAGAGGGCCGGAAAGGTGGGGCTAGACGAGCTTGACGACGGCGCAACGATCGAGATGGACGGCAGAGCGCTGGTTTTGACCACAGACTCCCACACCGTGAAACCCATTTTCTTTCCGGGCGGGGACATAGGGAGGCTCGCAGCAGCAGGAACCGTGAACGACCTTTCGGTGATGGGTGCAAAACCCATGGCAATGTCGTGTGCAATTGTCGTGGAGGAGGGATTCCCAGTTGAGGACCTTGAAAGGATAACGGCATCAATAAATCTTGCCCTGAAAGAGGTCTCCTGCCCGCTGGTTACTGGTGATTTTAAGGTTGTGGGAAAGGGCGAGCTTGACGGAATTGTGATAACCACCACCGGGCTGGGCCTCGCTGATCAGGTTATCACAGACAGGGGACTGGGGGTGGGAGACGTGATTATCGTTACTGGCACAGTGGGAGATCATGGGATGACGATCTTGGCTAACAGAGAGGGGATAAGGCTGGAAACGGATCTGGTTTCTGACGTTGCACCCGTTTGGGAGGTAGTGGAGGCTGCTCTGAAAGCTGGCGGTGTCACTGCGATGAAGGATCCCACGAGGGGAGGACTTGCTGCAGCCCTGAATGAAATGGCGTCAAAAAGTGGCATCGGGATACTTTTGAGCGAAGAGAGCATACCTATCTCGGATCCGGTTAAGGCAGCAGGAGAAATCCTGGGGATAGACCCGCTTCAGATAACAAATGAGGGAAAGGTAGTCATGGGAGTCAAAAGGGAATCTGCGGAAAGGGTACTTGAAAGCATAAGAAAAACCAAGTATGGCAAGAATGCGGCGATAATAGGCGAGGTTATTTCGGAGTATCCGGGCGAAGTAATTTTGGAGACTTCTGTTGGGGGCAGGCGAATCCTAGAATCCCCGGTGGGTGATCCCGCTCCCAGGATATGCTAAAATATAACTAAAATTAACAAAATCTAACAAATATAGAGATTTTGTTATTTTTTGTTAGAAATAGTTATGTTTAAAAATAGTTAGATTTAGTAAATTTTGAGAAACATGGATAAACTTTTGAGCGTTGGTGAGGCATGTAAAAGGCTTGGCATCCATCCCAACACCCTCAGAAGGTGGGATAAGGAGGGAAAAATAAGAGTCGTGAGACTTCAGGGTTGCAAGAGAAAGATACCTGAGAGCGAGGTGGGCAGAATTTTGGGGACTCAAACGGTGCCCGAGAAGCCATCCGAAGCAAATGATCTACTCCAAAGCTTCGTGAATTTTGTGTTTACCAGGTGTCAAGATGATCAAGTCCTCGTAAAAAAAGCGGTGATGCTCAGGGATGGCCAGAAATGCACTAGATGTGGCGGAACAAATGATCTCGCGGTTTACCCACCAGATCTCAAGGGTAGCCCAAGTGACCTGAAAACGCTTTGCAAATCCTGTGCGGAAGAGGAATATCATAAAGAAAAGGAGGAGGAAAAAACTGAAAAGGAACATAAAAAAGAGGTTATCACGCAAAAAGAGGTTTCTAGAATGTTTTTGTTGGAAAAAATCTCCCCATCAAACTTGCTTCAGAGAACGGCTTTCGGGGACATGCTTTCGGCAGCGATTTCCCTCAGAAAATTCTCGGTTGAGCAGCTTTCAGCAGCAAGCCGATGTCCTCCCCAGCTTGCGGCACTCTTCTGCGACCGCATGTCTGAAGAGGGATACCTAAGACAAAATGCGGACGGGCTATACGAACTCCTCGTCAGGGTGATAGTCTGAGCATATTTGATGAGAAGATTGGAAAAGATCAGGCTTTTGAGGATTACCTCATGAGATGGGGATTGAGAGAGGACCCGTTCAAGCTTGAACTGACATCGATCGAGATGTTTGTCCCGGTGCAGGAGGAGGACCTGAGGAAACTGAAATGGGTTCTCACCGGAGGAAAGCTCGGGGTTTTAACAGGGGAACTTGGGACGGGAAAGACAACTCTCTGCAATTTTCTGGTCACTGCTGTGAGGGAGGAGAGTCTCCTTGCGCAGGATCCAGGAAAGAACGTTATTGCGGTGTTTGTTCATGGAGCGGCTTACAAATCTATGGACGAAATCCTAAGGGCGATAATGCTGGGGCTTGAAATGGATCCAAACAAGGATCGTGCGGGACTTTTTGAGGTGCTCAGGAGGTGGCCAAAGGAGCACCAGGAGAGGCTTGCGATAGTGGTAGATGACATACACGAAACCAGGATAAGTGCAAGGGATGTTGGGGAGTTCCTCCGCGTGCTGGTGGATATACCAAACATAACGGTTCTGATAAACGGTGAGCCAAAGCGGATGAGGGAGTTCTTGGAAAGGGTTCCGGCTCTGAGGGACAGGGTGCAGGTCAAGGTTGAGATAAAGCCAATGGACAGGGAAAAGCTGAGGAGGATGATGGATTTGAGGATTAAAAATGCTGGATGTGAAAACGGAGCAGTTTTACTGACCGAAAAGGGATTTGAAGAAATTTACAGGCTAAGTAGGGGAATACCAAGAAAGGCGCTCAAGCTCGCAAGCAGGGCCTTGAGGTATGCCGCCAGAGTGGGAACCCCCATAGACGAAAAAGCGGTCCGAAAAGGCAACGGCATCTCCTTCTTCAAAAGGATCCCGCCCGACTGATTTTTTCACCGGCTGCCAAAAGAGCGATAGTTTTTTATCTTTACTTCCAAAAAATGGAAGTAAGAGGAGAAATTGCGCATGCCCCGGGACGAGTTCGTGAACGCCGAAAGGTGGCTGAGGGAGAATCTTCTAGCCAGGGTGCTCCTTGAACGCTCTCACCTCAACGAAAAAACGCTGAAGGCCCTGCTGCTTCACTCATGGAGCAAGGGGGCAACTTTTGAGGAGATATCAAAAAGGCTTAGGATGGGGCAGCCGGGGGCATGGAAGAAGTGGAAGAGGGGCAGGGACCTCCTGATGCGCTCGTTTTACACGATAGAGCTGGCGATTTACGCGGGAATTTTGGATGTTGAGACCGCCGAGTTCATAATAGACGACCTGCTGGATTACGTGAGCCTTGCGAGAGGAGAGGGAAACGTGAATGAGATAAGGGATCGGATCGAAAGAAGAATGGTTCAGCTGGCCCAGAGGACATTCTCGAAGAGGACTTAGATCGGAACTTTTTTCACGCACTCATTTTTTTCATCTATCTCTAGGTCAGAAAACACGGATGGGGCGTGCTTCTTTAGAATTCTCAAGACCTCTATTGCGAAACGTCTTATCTCCCACTGTGCGCTGGGATCGCCCCTGAGCTCTATTATGTGCCTCCACTGCCTGAGGTTCGCCGTTACCACAATTTGACTTTCCACGGCGTTTGGCAGCACGAACCTCGCGTCCTCGTTCTTTATCCCCAGCCTCTGAAGCTCCGAGTAGGTCTTTCTTGCCTCCTCCATGAAGTTAACAAAGAGGTCATGGGCTTTTTTGTTGTTTTTTATGGATTCCGGCTCTATGTACCTGAAGCTGCTTTCATCCACATATCTCTGCGACTGCTGGGAATAGGAGCACAGCCTGTGCCTCACGAGCTGGTGGGTAAACGCCCTTGATGCTCCAGAAACTATGAAGGTGGCGGAGGCGTGCTCTAGGACGGAAACGTGGCCCCTCTTTATCAACATCCTTATGAACGCTTTTTCGCTTCCCCTTTTCATCCTATTTAGCGACAGATAGCATGTCCGCCCGGCCCTTTCTATCAGTTTTTCCGGGTTCGGCGTGATCGAAAGCAGCTCAACCTTCATACATAGATTTGGTCCACAGATGGCGTATATGTAGCTTCCGATGAGCGGTTGCCTTCGGACTGACTCAGCTCTCGCTCTTGTGTTTTCGCCTCAGCACGTAGAAAGCAGCGCTCAGAAGAACAAAGAGGACAATAAGGCCGCTCACGATGACCAGTGTCACGTATGAGAAAACGGAGCGAGGTTCGGTAACAACAGGACCTGTGAGCACTCCCACCTGCGGAAACCTTGCATTTTCACGTCCGTCGCTGGCTTCAAAGTAGTGGAGGTGGGTTCCTCTGGTCAGGTTCTCGGATACGTATCGGTATCGTGCACCGTTTTCGGGGTCGCCGGCAATTTTTTCTAGGCCATATCTGGCGTTGTCTATTGTGACCTCAATTCGAGATGGTGGGTCTCCGTCGGGGTCCATGTATGTTACCTCAAAAGTGAATTTTTCTCCGGCATATCCAACTTCCGGATAGACAGTTCCCTGGGAAAGCGAGGGGGGTCGGTTCGGAGCAGCCGGAGGGGGTTCAGCCACAAACGGACCTTCAAAAAACCCGTTTTCTGGGAAACTCACATTGTCTACTCCATCGCTGGTCCTGAAATAATAGGTGTGGTGCCCGGCATCGGCGATCGTGGTTCTCCATGAGTAAGTGTAAATAAGTCCGTTCTCGTAATCGCCGCCAGTTTGGGCCATGGGATGGGGAACGCCATCTATATAAACACTCACATATTGGGGTGGGTCCCACTCGTTGTCCCAGTAGATGGCGGTGTATCCAAAAACATCCCCCGCTGTTCCCTCCTGAGGTGAGACCGACCCGGAAAGAACCGGCGGCTGGTTATTTTCAAGCCCGAGAACAACAGGACCGTAACATACGTCGTTTTCCGGGAATCGGAGGGTCATATCCCCCACCCTGGCCTCAAAATAATAGATGTGGGGGCCGATGTACTCCTCAAAAACCTTCCATGTGAACGAGTAAATCGCTCCAGTTGTGTAGTCTCCTCCTGTGAAATCCATCGAGAATGTTATATAGTTCTCCTCCAGCAGGTTTTCTGGAAAGATAAAGTTATCAAGCTTGAGATAAACGTAAACAGGAGGAACGTTTTCTGGATTGATGTATACCACCTGAAATGTAAAGGAGCTGCCAACTCTCCCCCTCTCCGGCGAAACCGAACCCGACATTAGCCTTGGCCCAAAGTTCTCGTTTTCAGCAAGAGCAATTGTTCCCTGATCGGGAAGAAGCGGGCCCGGAGAGTAATTTGACAGAAAAAACATGGAGAGAACAAAAAAACATGAAAATGCCCCCAAACCTTGACAGCTGCTCATGACAGTGACACCCTCAGCCTGATAACTTCCTCGGTGAAGTATATGTCCTTTGAATCCGGGTCTTTCCCGTATATCGTGAGCCTGAGGTTGTCCAGACTCGTTAGATATCCAGCCATCTTTAGGTTTTCATTGATCCGGGACAGATATTCACTCCACGCGCCAGCGTACTGGGAGTTGACTGATATCGTAACCTCCTTTCGGTTTGGCCCATTGAGCGGGCTGATCCTGATAAAGTTCTCCACGGTTGTCACAACCGCGGTGGAGATACCTCCGATAACGGCGCCAGGATTTTCGGTTTCTATGAGAACCCATCTGAGCCTGACCCATATTTCATTTTCCCTCACATCCCCAGCCGCTATCATGGACGGGTAGGAGATCATCATCTCCCTTCCCTCCTGAACAAGTATCACCGCCCCTCCCTCGTACACGTATGTCTGATCCGGGTAGAGGATGCTCATAGTTCTTACTTTCAGAGCGCCCAGCTTTCCCGGATTTAGCGGATCTGAGCCGTAAACGAACGATATCTCGGTCCAATCTGACCATTCATAGTTGTCGCTGACGCTGGCCCTGACGTAGTAAGTTTCTCCATCAACCAGAGGAGCACCACCATAGTTCGCGGAGGTGGAGGCGCTCTCAACCGCTCCGGAATCCCACAGGTTTTCCCCCGTGCCTCCCGGACCGCTCCAGAACTGAACCCGGTAGAAGCGCTGGGGGTCTCCATCGCCATCCGAATAATCCCACCTCACAATGGGGGTTGGAAAACCGCCGGCAGAGAGATTCGTCACCAGAGGTTTAGAGTTCACCCTGAAGTTGATGAAGTTCTCGGGACTCCACTCATATCCGTCTTTAACCATAACCCCCGCCCTGTAGCTCTCACCGTCCGCAAGCGTGTTCTCGCACGTTGCCCTGTTCTCACCGTTTTCCACAGGACCCGAGTCCCATGCCAGCTCCATTCCTGGGAGATGCCATACCCTCAGCCGGTACTTTGTCTGATTGTCCCCATCGTTGTCGGAGTACCTCCAGCTCACCTCAGGGGTTCGATCGGTTATCCTCAGGAGCATCGGATCGTTTTCTGGGTACCCCTGAACCCTGAGCCCCCCCACATCCGGTGCGGTGTTCATCCTGAACCGCGCCTCCATCCAGTCCGACCATTTTCCTCCCGCCTTCACCCTCACCGAGACGTAATAATTTTCCCCGTCTATGAGGGGCAGCTCCTGGTATGCGCTGGATCCATACCTGTAAGTTGTGGAACTGCTGGAGACCGCATAGGAGGTGTCCATTAATGTCCCGGTTCTCCCTGCTGATGTCCATACCTCCACCCGGTAATCGGTCTGTGTATCACCGGGATCGTAGTAGCTCCAGGAGATATCCGGCGCGTTGTCTGTGATGTGGAGTATCCCGTCCGTCCCGGCCGCGTACCCCTGCACGTAAACCTGTGTGACAACCGGAGGTATGTCCACCGTGAACTGGGTCCAGACCCACCAGCTCCACTCATATCCATCCCTGACAGCGACGCACACGTAGTATGTTTTTCCGTCCTCCAGAGGCTCCCCCCTTCCGTCATAGTTGTATCTGACGGATGTGTTGTCTCCGGCAACTGGCCCTGTGTTCCAGACCAGATCGAAAAACCATGTCCAGACCTGAACCCAGTAGTGTGATTGGAGGTCTCCATCAGGGTCGTAGTAGGTCCAGCTGAAAACCGGCCCATCCTCCGTGACGGTGAGGTTGGAAACTATGGGGCGGCGGTTGATCCTGAAGGCAACGATGGCCCACTCGCTCCACGTGTTTCCATCCCTTGTTCTGACCTGGAGATAGTACGTCACGCCGCTCTGGAGCTTCTTTCCGGTCCCGTTGAAGTTGTACTCGACCCAGTTTGAGGAGCTGTGGATTGTGCCGGAGCTCCACAGGTCCGCATTTCCGGGAGAGGAGCCGACCCATACCTGGAAGTCGGTCTGTTGATCTCCGTCAGGATCGTAAAAGGTCCAGGAAAAGACCGGAGGATAGGGATCGTAGCTTGGGAGGACTATCAGGTTATTGTTGTCAGGTGCTCGGTTGTTTACCCTCAGATTCAGTGTCTGGGGTGGGTTGTTCGCGGCAGCCAGCAGCCTGTCGGGGATGCTGGCATGCGGCGCGCCGGCCACCATTCCAGCTGTGGCTGCCGTGAGGAGAAAGGCTAAAAGGAATACGGTTATGCGTGTTCTTTTTTTCCCCGGTGATTTTGATGCCCTCAGATTATGCCCAGCCTCTGCCAATTGATCCTACCTCCATCCCTCCACCCAGATTGCACTGCTTCCTCCCAGCTGGAGCACCCAGGGCGGGAGATCGGGAGTAAGCCTCAGGGTCAGAGTTCTCGATTCTCCCTCGCCGCTTTCCTCCATATCCTCCTTCAGCTGGCACAGAGTTTCCATTATTCTGTCAGCATGTTCAGACTCGGCCCTGGTGCGCTCTGAATCGACGTATGCGCTGTAGTACACGGCAAAAAATGCCACGAGGATGATCAGAATTAAAATGGCCGCCACAACTGGCACGATGCCCCTTTCCTTGAGATCCGCGCAGCTAAAATCTGCCACCCCTCCCCCAGTATACTTTATCCGGTTTTCTGTATTTTACTCTTCTTGATGTGGCAAAGCGCCCTTCGTCCGCTCATGGCACGTGTGCCCTTATGATCAGGTTTTCCTCGAACAATTGGATATCCGCGGCTTCAGGATCCTTTCCTCCTATGATCAGCTCGAGGTTTTCCAGGTTCAGCACAGGATTGTACCCCTTTGAGAGGAACTCCGCATATAGCATTTGGAGATATGCGCCCCAGGCCGTCCGGTGGGATGAGTTTATCCTTATCACAACATTCTCACTGTACCCGCTCGCGGTGGCAACGTCCTCGCAAACAAGCAGAAGTGGGCAAGTTCCTCCCCCGCTCCTGCTTCCGGACCCCACTATTTTCACCCTGTGGACGTAAACACGTATGACATCACCCCCGTTGTCTAAGATCACCACAAGCGGAGGGGGTGAAAGCATCATCTCGTTTTCGGGCTGTATGAGTATCACCGCACCGTCCTCGTAGACGTAGGACTGCCTGCTGTAGAAAACGTTGTTAAGATCGACCTGGATGTATCCACTGGAGGTCCCGTTTTCTCCGGAAACGGTGAGAACCCCCCAGCTGCCAGCGCTCGGAGCCAGAAATGGCGGCGTTGGGGTAAGGCTTATCTCAAAGCTTCTGGATCTTCCCGGGCTAATGTCCTCCAGTTTTGATTTAATGTCAAAAAAGACCAGTTCAACGCTTGCGGAGTTGGCGGTTTCTGCCTGTCTCCATGAGTAGAAGGTGTACTCCCTGTAGAAAACCGCTGAAACCGCCAGCAACACCCCTATGAGAAGCACCGCCCCGACAACAACCGATACTCCCTTGGTATTCCAATCAACTCTCATAAAACCCCTTTTCATTTACCAGTTTTGTAAGCCAGCTCATAAAAGGATATTTTGCCCGACGAGGGATTGGCGTATGAACCTTTCCGGCACAAAATCCCTAAAAATTCACGATTTTCCCCCAGTTCCCAAAGGTTGAAATCCAATGGACGGGATATATATTTATCTGGGTCAAGAGGGTGATTTGATGGTCACGCTTAAAAATGGTGTTAAAGGTTTGTCAAAGCTGATAAAGGGCGATATTCCTCAGGGTTCTATAGTTCTGGTAACGGGCGCTCCAGGCACGCTGAAATCTGGGTTCGTTTACGCAATCCTGCAGAATTACCTGTCAAAAACAGGAAAATACGGACTTTACATTACCCTGGAGCAATCCAGGGAGAGCCTGCTCATAAATATGAAAAGTCTGGGCATAGGGGGCGACAGAGGAATAGAGGTCGTGGATTTTTCGGATATTAGGGAAAAATTCAGGGAGGTGGAAAAAAGAATAAACATGCTCAAGCTCATAAACGGCCTTCTGGACTTCTTCGAAAACAAAGAAAAAAAGAAGATCACGTGTTTTGCCCTCGATTCATTGAGTGCCCTCTTACCCCTTCTCGGCGAGGTGGATCTCAGGAGTGAGATATTCCATCTGTTTCAGATACTCAGAAAGAGGTGCGAGACCTCCTTCATCCTCTGCGAAACACCCTCAGTCCAGCACCTGCCCGAATACACTCCCGAGTACTTTCTGGGTGACGGAATAATTGAACTTGGTATAACCAAGATAGGAAAAAGGTACGGGAGGTATATTCAGATACTGAAGATGAGGGGCACCTCACACAAGATCGACAGATATGAGATAAGAGTTGGCAGCTCTGGTATAGAGATACTGAACCCCATATGAGGCATTCCTGAAACCCTCCCTGAGGATCGAAAGGTGAAAACGATTTATTCAGTGGAGATAATATTTCAGTGGTAAGCAGATGGAGATAGTCCCAACAATGATTGAATCATTTGACCTCCTCATAGGCGGAGGATTTCGGAGGGGAAACACGGTTCTTTTGATGGGAGATTTCCAGGCCGGGCAGGAGGAATTCCTGTATACGTGTGTGTCCAGGCTGGGAAGTTCCAGAAAAAGGTTGAAGAATTTGTACGTCCCGAAAGGGGCCATATGGGCCACTCTAATGAAACTTGGGTCCGATATCGAATCTGAGGTCAAGTCCAAGTTCACGCCAGAGTTCTCGGAGAGTTTTTTGAAGAACGTGGTGTTTGAGGATTTTTTTGAGGAGTACATAAGGGAGGCCTCCATCCTGCCAACCGACATCATACGTGAGATGGAGACCAAGAAGAAGGTTAAAACGGTTCCTAGGGATCTCGAGGATCTGACGAGAAGTTCTCTAACCCCGGCATCCGTCCTTCTTGACTCGCTCGCGAAAATGTTCAGAGAAAAAGCTAAGGATGTCATGGTGGTTGTGGACTCACTAACGGACCTATGCCGCGTTTTTCGTTCCCCCGATGAGTGGAATGATCTTCTCCTTTTTCTGCACTGGTTGAAAAGATCCTCGAGAAAATGGGGAGGGATAATCTACACCATTTTCACCACAGGAACCGTGGACGAAAGGAGGGAAAAAGAGCTCCCGCCCTGCTTTGATAATGTGTTGATGTTCAAAACCACTACCACCCCCCAGGGGGAACAGAAGACACTTTCGGTGAAGAAGTTCACCGGAGAAGCCGCGCGGGGGGATATAGGGGAGGTTAGGGTGATGATAACAAATAACGGACTCGACGTGGAAAAGCTCAAGCTGATAGAGCGTTTGGCCTGAATACCGTTTCACAGCATCTGGAAGGGCCCGCCAGTTCACTTATTAATGAATGTGAAGAAAACTAGGCAGATTAAAGTCAGAATAAGGCTGTGTTTCAAACCATCGAAGAGCCCGCCGCCGCTCATTTTGCCCGCAACAAAGCCGGAAAAAAGCCCCTGCATGGTGCAGGCACTGAACCATGTATTCCTCATCGTATAGGCTTTGGCCAGTGAAAACCCGAGGCCACCGGCAGCTCCTGAAGCCGCTTTTGCCATATCACCCATGAGATAGCTTGATATCGCATAGGCAACAAACAGAAAAACCATAAATGCCACGTATATTATTATCACGTATGTGGACATGGCGCCGGATCTCTCTTTTTCCAAATTTTGTACCAGAAGGATATCATCTCCGGCGATGTCCACCACCTTGCTTATATTTCCTCCTGTGTCCACGGACTTTTTTATGAGCGTGGTGACCCTGTTTACCAGCCCGCTTCTGGTCATTTTGGCGAACTTTTCCAGCGCCTCCTTGGTCGTACCGCCTAGCTTCATGTGCTTCACCATCTCTCTCACGGGTCCCGTTAGGCTTCCAAGGGGTGTGCGGAGCAGGGCTTCTATTGCCCGGGGCAGCTGAAGCCCAGCCTTAAGCGCGCTTGATAGCCCCCTTAAGAAATCGGGCACCCTTTTTTCGTAGCTTTTTACCCTTCTGACCTGAGTTTCATAAACAACAACCACGGGAGCCACTGCAGTGATGTACGCCAGAATTAACCCGGCCGTCCATTCCATGGCAAAATAAAGGATCGCGCAAATTCCGACTGCCATACCAACAGGTGCGGTGATGGCAAATACCCGGCTGGGAGAGCCACTGAACCAGCTTCTTGCCCCGCCTGAGAACTTGGCACCTTCCTCAAATCTGATCCTCCTTATACCCATCCCCTTGATCACGATATCCAGAGCGAAGATACCGCCTATGTTCCCGAGCGGAATGTAGACGTATATTATCGCATAGAGAGCGACATCATAAGATGCGCCTATCGTTCCAAAAATCAAAAACATCATCACCAACATGAGCGGCATCAGTACAAACACGATCATGTAAAATTCCGCAAAGAACGACAGAGTTTCCAGTGATCTCTTCTGGGCCTGCATGGACTCCGTTCTGTATTCCTCACTTTTTTGCCTGAAAAATTCAGGGACGTTTCCCCCTGTTTTAAGGACGGTAACAAGGGTATCAAGAAAATTCATGAAATTGGGGGAGGGAGTGGTTCTTGCAACGCTTGATATGGCACTGGAGACGTCAACACCAAAGTGTTCCACCTCCCTCACGATCCTCGCCGCTTCCCTAGATATCTCGCCGTATTCGTCGCTCTGCTCTGCCAGGGATCTAAATGATTCAACAACGCTTGCCCCACCGCTTGAGGCGGCATATAGAAACGTCACAGCGTGGGGGAGGTTGATGTTTATGTTGTTAGCCCTGCTGCTCGCTGTGAAGGAGGGATAGCCCATCATGATCTGAAAAAGCCCGAAGCCCATCAGTGCGCCCAGCCCAACCATGCCAATTATCACTATCAGGAGATCAAGCCTAAGAAAGAATGAAAAGAGGAAAAAACCCAGCAAAATTCCGAGTATCGCGGAGAAGATCGAGATGAGCAGAGCGTTTGCGATGTACGCCCTTGGATCCGTTGGCGTCCCGGCGCGGAGGAGGGAGGTCTGAAGTTCGGCTATCCTCCTGTCCTTGATCCATCTTCCAAAAGCTTTCAGCAGTACCTCACCCAGGCCTTTCAATTTCCCACCATCACCGGCGTTGTTTTTCCCTGCTGATTTTTTTCACGGCCTCATCCGGAGAGATGTGGTAAAGGCGCATGAATTGGGAAACCTTATCATGATCGATTATGTTGTTCTCAAGAAGGTACTCGAGCAGGCGCGCGCGGGTTTCCAATTCCTTTTTCAGGCGATCTTGGCTCCAGCCCCTCCTTTCCGCGATTTCCCTGAGAACGACAGACGCCGCAACCTGTTCAAACGTGTCATTGGATGGCACCCACCTGAAGACCTCCTGAACCCTCAGGCTGTTTGTGGCCGGATCAATTCCCGCGATTTCCACTATACTTTGAGCCCTCCTCACCCTTTGCTGACCAAGATAGCTTATTGACTGGAAACACGCTATGTCGAGCGCAGCTATCATGTTGTGGGGAATGTTCAGGGGGGCTCCCTCAAGACGGTTTATCGCCTCCTCTATGCTGCTGGAGTGCAGCGTGGAGTAGCATGTGTGCCCCGTGGACATGGCCTGAAAAAGGGTAAGCCCTTCCTTTCCCCTGACCTCGCCCACTATGAGACACTCCGGCCTCTGCCTCATCGCCTGAAGCAAAAGATCGTAGAGGGTTATCCCCCCGCCTCCCTCCCCTATCGTGGCCCTCGTCACGCTCGGGATCCAGTTCTGCTGGTACAGCGTGAGTTCCCTGGTTTCCTCCAGCGATATTATCTTTGCATCCGGAGGTATGAAAAGACTCAGGGCGTTCAGCGTTGAGGTCTTTCCTGAGGCAGTTTCCCCGACTATAATTATGTTCTTCTTGTTTTCCACGGCAAGCCACAAATACGCAAGCATCTCAGCGGAGTATGTCTTGTGCTTGAGCAGGTGAACGGGCGTGAACGGCTCCTTGGCGAATTTTCTGATGGTGAATGTGCTGCCCCTTGTGGTTATCTCCGTGCCCAGCGTGGCCTGCAGCCTTGAACCATCAGGCAGCGTTGCGTCAACTGTTGGTTTTCCGAAGGAGATCATCTTTCCGCACCTCTCGACCAAGCTTATGACAAGGTTGTTCAGCCTCTCCTCGTCGGTGAAGACAATGTTCGTGGGGATGTTGTAGTACTTTCTGTGATACAGGAAAATTGGAACCCCGAGCCCGTTGCAGGAGATATCCTCTATCTCGGCGTCCTTCATCAGGGCGTCTATCTCCTTGAACCCAAAGCATTCGCGTTTAGCATGGTAAAAGAGGGAGTAGGCATCCTTCACATCGATTTTTCTGCCCCCCACCCTCAGGAACTGAGAGATATGGCGTAAAAGTGCGTTTTCCCAGCCTTCGGTAACTTCCTCCAGCGAAAACTTGAACTTCAGATAATTTATCAGATCGGCAAATATCCCCTGTACTTTCTCGAGGGACGGCTCCACTACGTGATAGAGGCGTTCCTTGGTTTTCGGATTCTCCGTAATACAGGCTAGGACAAATGGCTCATCGATCCAGTACTTGTCAAGCACCACATGGCCTTCGGGCGCGGAAAAAGTGGCGAGGGGGCCGTGAACAGATGGGTTGTATGCTGGAAAGCCCTCAAGCGTGGGGATTTTGGCCTCAGATACCTTTTTTCCACCGGCTTCAGCCACCGCTTTTTCGGCAGGGTACCTAAAACCACTGGGTTTTTTTGGTTCTAATCCGGCACGCGGTTTGCTTTCAACTTTTTTGTTATCACGGGAGGTCCGGCGGGACTTTCTCGGGCTCACATATCCCCCAATTATTTAATATGCGGGGATAAGTTTAACCTTTCCGCAAGTGTCGTCTGGGAATTCGTGTGCAGCGGTGCAGGGGTCAAAGTCATGCTTTGCACGTTATATCACGACGGCATTTTGAAGTATTTCGTCTGTCGGAATACACATTACAGTTATTTTGTCTCCGGAAGCAAGATCCACCTGAAGCCTGAGCCTGTCGCCAAATTTGAAATCAACCACATCGGGAATGGGCCCCCCGTTGTATTCCGCATTCTCCAATGAAACGGGGACGTTGTTCTTCAGAACCTTCATATTAATCCATTGTGCCGCGTCGAAGGCATTTGAGATGGCCCTTCCGCCCATGTGCACAACCACGAATCCCGATGCCCCATCGACTAGATTTTCAAACTGTATTCTGGCGGCGGCCGGCGCTGATGGCAAAGAAATGGTTCCAAGGAAAGCGGCCACCATGCTTGCCCCAACAATTGTAAGGGCGATCAGCAGGATAGTTGCCACAACAGGTGAAACTCCTTTTTTGTTCTCTCGCTGCATCAGAGTTGGCTTTGTTTTTTATATGTAAATATGCTGTGCCTCCAGCAGGCTCGTTTTGGGAAGACCTAAATAGGCTCGAGAAAACAATCACATGGAGAAATCTGCCCCCCCCAGGATGTGAGTATGGCACCTTTTCGTATTTTCCGCGGGAGGAAAGCCGCTGAGGATAGAGGTGAGGAGATCACCCTGTTGCACGGGTGGACCGGAGCTGAACTTCCCCCGATAAACAGGATGATAAAAAATTTTGAAAGGAAATACGGAATCTCGGTCAGATCGGAGGAACTTTCATGGGAAAGTTTGAGGGTGGAGATAAGTGCAAGGATTGATCGGGATCCTCCAGATGTGTTCCCGCGGGAGATTGGACCAGAGCTCTCAGAACTTGTGGAAGGAGGAAAGCTGTCTGACATTTCAGATGTGTGGAGGGAAAACAAATTCTATGATGCGTTTCCAGATTGGGTCGTGGAGAAGTGCATCGTGGGCAAAGCAGCCGTGGCGGTGCCGATCAAAGTATACACCTTTGCGGTATGGTACTTGGTCAAAACTTTTAAGAGATACGGGGTCGAACCACCTGAATCATGGGATGAATTTTTGGATGTTTGCCAGAGGATCAAAAAACGTGGAATCTTCCCCATTGTGGCCAGTAGCTGGGGGAATTCACTCTGGCTCAATCACCTTCTGCTGGGGGTTGGAGGGCCGAATTTCTATCAGGAGCTCATGGAAGGAAAACTCAGCTGGACGGACAGCAGGGTTTTGGACGCATACGAACTTCTTAGCGATCTGACCGCCGAGTTCTTCCTTTCGCATCCGTTCACTTACGATTTTGGAGCGGAGTGGGGCAAAATGAACAGCGGAAGCGCCGCGATGATGCTTCAGGGGGACTGGGTTAACGGCATGTGGCAAAACCAGTACGGGTTCACTCCCGGCCTTGATTACGATTTCTTCCTCCTTCCCTCGGTGAACCCAGCTATGAGAATCACCATGGTGGTTGGCGGAAACGTGTGGGTAACCCCGAAGCTTGCATCCCACCCGAAGAGCGCTAAAAAATTTATGGCCTACGCAGGCTCGGTTGAGGCCCATGAGATCATGGCTAGGAGCGGGATGGGCATTCTCGCCAGAAAGGAATTGCCTGAAGCCGCCTATGACGATGTTCTTGTCCGGTTGAGGAGAGAACTCTTTTCGCGCAGGACCGCCTTTGGCGTATCTGTGTTTCTCCCGCCTGAGGTAATGTCGGCCGAAGAGAGGGCGAGGAGGGAAATATTGCTCAATCCAAGAATTGGGAGGGAGGGCATGAGAGAAGCATTGAAAGAGGTTGACATGTCATTTGAGAGGTATTTTAAGTAACATGCTCGGAGTTTTTCCAATAACCGTGCGTGATGTGAGACATGCTTTTTCTCGAATGATTTTTAAACCTAGTCTAAATAGTTATAACGGTAGTCATGGGAGAGGTAATAGCACTAGCATCCGGCAAGGGAGGCTCAGGAAAAAGCGTTATTGCGGCGAATTTGGGGATCGCCTTTTCAAAGTTTGGTAAGAAAACGCTTCTGGTGGATGCCGATCTCCCGATGCCGAACCTTGACATCTGCGTTGGCCTGAGTGAACCACCGGTGACGCTTTACGATGTTCTTGCCGGCACGAAGCCGGTAGAGAGGGCCACATATCGAATCTACGGCGGTGCGGAGATAATACCGTGCGGGAGATCGCTTGAGGCATTTTTCAAGGCGGACGTGAGAAGGCTTAAGGGGGTTATTGCCAAGGTGAGACCAAACTACGACTACGTAATAATGGATACCTCCTCTGGTTTGAACAAGTACAACCTGAGTGCAATTAAAACAGCGGATGAGGTTCTCTGGGTGGTTAATCCGGATGAGCCCTCCATAACGGATACCCTTCGCCTGAAAACAGCGGTTGATCTGTTTGGCATAAAAACGCTGGGAATGGTGGTAAACCGGGTCCCGGCGTTTGGAATCGTCGAACGGAGGAGTTTGCCGAAGCTGAGCAGGGAGGAGGTGGAGAGAAAACTCAAATGTAAAATACTGGGGATTATACCGGAAACGAAGCATGTGACGAAGGCCACAATAATGTGCAAACCCCTTCTGGAATACAAAAAATCTGGCGATATAGTAAGGGCTTTCAGGGACCTTGCGAGGAACATCCTGTTGCCAAAAACGCTTCCTGCTCCAAAGGCTAAGTGAAAAATCCAGAAATTTTGCAGGTAAATTCGTTATAGCACCTTGGTTTTCCTCTCAGTTTTTGACCTATCAATTTTCCGGGCTGGATAATGCGCAGGTTTTCAGTAGCGGGCACACCCTGGCGCTCATCACCATTATCGCAACAATTTTTTCCGGCGGAATTTGAAAAATTAAAAATGTCAAAAATCGCTCTGTTTGACCTTCGGTCCCAAATTTCTGGTTTTTTGGAAAAATTCCTAAATTTAACGGATGCAAACAGGCGCTGTGGTCCGATCCACTCTTCAAGCGGTTTTATGAGGCATGAAAATGCCCGCCCGGTTTTTGTTTGTCCGGTGACCTCTCCCCAAAATTCGTTTTAATGTGTCCTCCTGTACTATTTCCGGATGAACATGAAGGCAGTGAGGGCGGTGAAGGAAGGATGAACTCATGGTGCTTCAGGGAGATCCAGAGGCAGATCGAGTACAGGGCTGCGTGGGAGGGAATAAGGGTTGTGTACGTCAGGGCAGCGAACACGTCGAGGACCTGCTCGAGCTGCCGGAGCGTCAACAAGAACCTGACGTACGAGAGGGCCTGGACATGCCCAAACTGTGGCGCCAGGCACGACCGGGACCTGAACGCAGCCCTGAACATAATGTCCCGGTACCTTGAGGCGGCTGCGGTTCGGCCGTCAGATGAAGGGCCGCCGCGTGAAGCGATGGTGCTGCGTGATGCAGTCAGCCGATGGCGGCAACCTCCGGGTCAGAAGCCTGGAGGAGAACCCAAGGGGGTTACCCCTTTGAGAACATACGAGGAGTCTCCGAAGCTGAAGAATGGGCTTGGCTGATATATGTAATCTCTGAGCTCCTGGCTGGAGTTGGCTGGCCACATTTCTGCGGAAACTGTTCAGAATACATCGAGATCTCAATTCATCCGCTGTTTGAAAACGGTGGCCTTCTTGAAGTGTCTTATAAAGTTGAGCATACAGACTAAAAAAATGGCGTTGTGCATGCACGGCGGCGTGATAAGGGAGATAATACTCGAGAACTTCATGTCCCACACCTACAGCAGGATACCGCTCTCCCCAGGCCTGAACCTGATCTGCGGGCCGAACGGGGCCGGTAAGTCCTCCATCCTGCTGGGGCTGTCGGTGGCGCTGGGACAGACCTACACCGAGCGCTCGAGAAGGCTGAGCGACCTGATAAGGAGGGGTGAGGAGATGGCGAGGGTAAGCGTGGTGTTTGATAACTCTCCGGAGAACGGGAAAAGGCCGGTTCCCGGGATAAACTCGGATACCGTTGTGCTCTCCAGGTACCTGAGGAGGGACGGGACCTACTGGCACGAGATAAACGGACGCACCGTGGTCAAGGGTGAGGTGCTGAGGCTGCTCGGGAGGCTCTCTATAAACCCGGACAACATGCTCATCATAATGCACCAGAACATGGTCGACCTTTTCGGCGCAATAGACCCGAAGGAGAGGCTCAGGCTTATGGAGGAGGCGGTCGGCCTCATGGAGTACAGGCAGCGCATAATTGAGGCGAGGGAGAAGCTTTCGCACACGCTCAGCGAGGAGGAGGCCACGAGGAGCCTCCTGGAAAAGGCGAGGGAGACCCTGCGCTACTGGGAGGCCGAGTACCAGCGCTTCCAGAGGAAGCAGGCGCTGGGGGAGAGGAAGCGGGAGCTGGAGCTCGAGTACGCGTGGGCGAAGTGCAGGAAGCAGGAGGAGGCCGTGGAGAAGCTGAGGACGAGGATGGAGGAGCTTGAGTCCGAGCTGAAGGAGGTATCGTCGGAGCTTGAGGCCTCCACAAGGAGGGAGAAGGAGCTGGAAAAAAAGCTGAAGGAGAGGGACTTTGAGGTGGAATCCCTCTACCAGAGGCTGATAGAGCTGGAGCGGTCACTTGCCGAGGCCGGGGTGCACCTCGAGTACAGCGAATCGCTGAAGGGAGCCCGGGCGGAGGCCCCCGGACTGAGGAAAACCTCCGAGGACCTGAGGAGGAAAGCGGAGGAGGTAAGGGGCGAGCTGGTCCGGGTGAAGGACGAATACAGGAGGACGCTCGAGGACTACATAAACTTCAGGGTCAGGGGCGCGGTCCTGGGATTCAGGCGGGAGCTCATTGAGAGGGAGATGTCCACGCTGAGCACAGAGCTGAGAAGGGCGAGGAGGGAACTGGAGGAGCTGGAGGCCGAGGCATCGCAGGTCGGGGAGAGGGTGGAGACCGAGAGGAAGCCGCAGGAGGTCCTGGACGAGCTCAAGGTCGTCAACGCGCAGCTCTCCACGCTCGCCGACGTCTCCCCCGAGGTGGAGAGGATGTACACAAGCTACCAGAGCACCCTGAAGGAGCTGGAGGCAAAGGCCGAGATAGCGGCGGCGAACCGCAAGAAGGCTCTGGAGGAGCTCGAGGTGAGGAAGGGGCGCTGGACCAGGGAGATCACAAGGCTCGTGAGGGAGACCGGGGAAAAATACAGGGCCGTGCTTGAGAGGGTTAACGCCACCGGGGAGGTCAGGGTGACGAACCTTCAGGACATCGACGAGGCCGGCATAGAGCTGCTCGTGGGATTCCGCGGCGCCTCCCCTCAGGTCCTGGACGCATACACGCAGAGCGGGGGAGAGCGCACGACCGCCATAATGTGCTTCCTGCTCGCGCTGCAGCACAGGATAAGGTCCCCGATAAGGGCCGTAGATGAATTCGAGGCCCACCTTGACCCCCGGAACAGGGAGGCGATATTCAGGGGCATTATAGAGTTCATGAAGGGGGAGGGCACGCAGTACCTCGTTATAACGCCTGGACAGCTGATAAACCTCGAGGGGGTGCCGAACGTCATAATGGTTCAGAACATAGCCGGGGCATCGCAGGTGAAGGTGGTGGTATGATGGCGGAGGGAAGAAAGGAGCTTCTGATGAGGATAATCGACCTCTGCGAATCCGTGAGGAAAAAGGGGCTCGATCCCTTCGACGTCGAGGTGCGCGAGTTCTTCGACCGCCTCAGGGAACTCCTGCCAAAGCTGAGGAGGGAGGAGGAGTTCTACCTGGACATTCAGGCGGTGCTCGGACTCGCGGATGTGGTGTACCAGCAGGGGGAGTGGGTGAAGCACAGGTCCTCCGCCCTCTACCTCGATCCGCTCCTCATAATGCTGAAGGTGCACGCGCTTCCTCCGAGGGAGCTCGCAGAGGTGCTGGCGAGATCCTGGCACCCGATAGTTGACATCGAGTGCCTCACCCCGGGCGGGATAGACGAGGCCGCGGAATACTGGAAAAACCTCCCGCCGATGGATGAGAGGCTCCGCGAGCCTGAGACGGCCGAGGTCCTGACGGGTGAGCTCGCGAGGAAGGAACTCGCAAAGATGGGGGTTCTCTCTGAGGAGGACTTTGTGGCGCTGCTGGACAAGAGCTGGCGGGAGCTGAGGGAGTACGCCGGTGAGAGGGGGGAGGTATCATACTGGTCTTTCATCTCGGACAGGAGCTTCGAGCGAACGGTCCTGAGGGCCTGGATCGTCAGCTTCCTCGTGAGCTACGGGTACGCAACCATGGAGATAAAGCCGCTCGAGGAGGAGATAATCCTCAGGCCGATGCCGAAGCCTGAAAGGCCCGAGCAGGTTACAACGTTCTCGGTTCCGATCTCCATCTCAAGGGATGAATGGCTGAGGAGGGTTAAAGGTGGCTGAGGCAGGGGATGCTGCCGAGATGCGGGAGAAGCTGGCGAGGGCTGCCCAGCTGCTGCTCTTCAGGCACCACATGGAGCCCGGCGCCAAGGTGTGGGAGCTGAAGCGGGCCCTCGGAAGGGACTACGAGAGGGTTCTTGAGGTTCTCGACGGGGAGCTGGAGAGGCTGGGTCTGACGATCAAGCGCGTTGGAGAGGGTGAGGAGCCCTCTGACTCCGACAGATACTTCGTGACCCTGAGGGGAAACCCGAAGCTGGCCGACGTCCGCACCTTTGGATGGAGGATAGACGACATGGCAATGCTGACGGTGGCCCTTGCGCAGATCCTCGTGAAGGGGGGCAAGGTCCCCCTGAAGGAGGTTGAGAGGGTTCTTGAGGAGAAGTTTCCCAGGTGGAGGGTGGAATCGACGATAGACAGGTTCATAAGAAGGGGATACCTCAGCGAGGACGAGGAGGGCATGCTGTACATAGGATGGAGGACAAGGGCAGAGATCGACCAGAAAAAACTGCTGACCATATTGCTGGGGAAGGAGACCGAGGGAGAGCGGGCTACAGGCTGAGGATGTTGAACTTCCTTCCCATCCCCCTTTTGACTGCCCTTCTGTAGACCAGCGCGGCGGTTGAGATGTCCTGTATGGCGAGACCAGTTGAATCGAAGACCGTGACCTCGTCCTCCGAGATCCTTCCCTCCTTCTTACCGCAGACTATCTCCCCGAGTTCGGCATAGATGTGCTCCCTGCCTATTTCTCCCCTGGAAATCGGAACGTTGACCTCCCCGCTGTGAACCGCCTGCTCCATGTCATCCACAACGAGCCTGGATTTCCTCAGTATTTCCGGGTCGAGCTCCTGCTTCCCTGGAGCGTCCGCCCCTATTGCGTTTATGTGCGTGCCCTTCGATATCCACTCGCACTTCACAAGAGGGCTGCGGGATGGGGTTGTGGTGACAACTATGTCGGCGCCCATCACCACGTCCTCAATTTTGCTGAATGCCCTCACATTCAGCCCGAGCCTCTCCCCCATCTCATGAACATACCTCTCAGCGCATCTGTGATGCTTGCTCCAGACCCTGACCTCGTCTATCCTGAAGTGCTCGACCAGCGCCATCAGCTGGAAACGCGCCTGGGTGCCGGAGCCCACCATGCCGACCACGCCGGAATCCCTCCTTGCCAGGTATTTTGCCGCGATCACCCCGGAGGCGCCGGTTCTGACGTTCGTTATAAACGTCCCGTCCATCATGGCAACTGGATATCCGGTCCTCGGATCCAGGAGAACTATCACCGCCATCACGGTTGGAAGCCCGCGCCTTTTGTTTCCGGGATGAACATTTACCACCTTAACTCCGGCCGCACCCAGCGCCTCTATGTACGCGGGCATTGTCCTGAAGTCGCCGCCGTACTCCTCAAAGAAAACGTATGACTTCGGCGGCATCTCCACCCTTCCCATGCCCTTCTCACGAAAAGCCTTCTCAACGACGTCTATCGCATCCCTCATCGTGAGGAGCTTTTTCACGTCATCGCTGGAGAGAAGCACGGTATGCACTGTATCACCCTATCACCTTGGCTGGCCATTTTTTAACCCTGATGGAATGCGGGCCACTGCGGGGCAACGTAACAATCAGGGAGAAACCGATTTCCTTTATTCCTTCAGCCTCTGGAGTTTCTCCCTGAGTTTCGCTATTCCATCCCGATCAAGAGGACTCTGGATCTCCTTGCACATCGCGTACACATCCAAAACCCTGTTTAGGACCTCGTCATAAGTTTCATTTTTGTATCCGTACCTGTCCAATCTATCCTTGGTTGCCGGAGAAACTGGAATGTTCGCATACTTGGACGATTTTGTCCTCATCAATATGTGGATATCGTTTCAATTATTTAAATGTACCTCGGGGGCTGGGTTCTTCCATAAGCATCCGAATATACGTACGACTGGGTGATTCAAAGAAAAAATAAAAATAAAAAAATTAACTCCAGGCGGGCTTTGGATACACCGGGGCGTGTGTTACCCACTGGCTCTTGTTCCAGGTACGGGTGATCCCAACCCGCTCGCCGAACGCCGCCCCAACTATCTCGCAGTCCTCTCCGAGTGAATTGTCAGTTGTGCCGATGTGCTGGCCCACAACGCCCGGCAGTTCCGGCCACGGGCCACGCTCCCAGTATACCGGACCGATTACGGTTGGAATCGGGTTGTCCTTGCTCTTCAGCACCTCCTGGTATATCGCATCTTTGTCGAGTGATCCAGCCCTCTCTATCAGGGTCCCCATGACCTCAACGGTTGCATATGCAATGGCTCCATCAATGACATCCGGCGCAAAACCGTACTTCTCCACGTAGGCATGGAGAACGTCCATGCCGGTTCCGAACATTCCGCGGGACATCGGGCTCTTCGGGAACGCCGTTGAGTGGTACATTATTCCGTCGAGTTTCTTTCCGAACTTCGTGTAGGCATCACCGGAGGTGACACCAAGTGCATTGTAGAACAGCTTGGGGTTGTAGTTGAGGGAGATCATGTCCTCTATTGACTTCATGCCGTCGGATGGATAGCTGAACTGAATTATCGCATCGGGGTTCAGCGCCCTGGCACTGGTTATGAGGGCGGTGAAGTCCGTTATATCCATCGGGTACTCCTTCACATCCAGGATGCTTATGTTCGTGTTCTCCAGAAGGTACTCAAGGAATCTCTGGCTCTCAATGCCATAAAGCGTCCCTATCTTCCAGACCACAACGCTCTGAACCCCAACCTCCTCCAGCACGTCCACCAGGGCCTCCATGTGGAACGCCCTTGGCATCTCGGTCCACAGGGTGTACTCCCACGTGTACCACGGTCTTCCCTGGCTGTCCTTGTACACCTTGTTCTCCCAGTAGTAGCTGTAGAACTCCTCGGCCGTGTCCCAGAGGACGCAAGTGCCGTTACCGACCATGTATATGGTCTTGTAGTCCTGGGCGGCCAGATTGTTCACGAGCTCGTGCTGTGCGAATCCCTGGAATGTCCCATATGAGCCATAGATGATATCAACCCTGTCCTCGGTGATGAGCTTTTCAACGTTGGTGGACGCCTTGCCGGTATCTCCCATATCGTTATAGAACACCCAGCTCACCGGAACCCTTGTATCATACTCTGAAAGGTAAAGCCCTCCCTGGGCATTTGCCTGCTCGGTCCACAGATCATAAAAGGTCTTGCATATGGACTCAGCGGTGGCAAGGACTCCGGTGTATGGTCCTGTGTGACCGAACTTTATTGAGGTGGGTGCGCCAGTGGGGGCCGTGGGACCTCGCGGAAGCGTGACAACAACTGCGGCTGCGATTATCACAACGATCACAACAATGGCGGCGACGACGTAACCAGCAGCAACTCCCCTATCTCTCACTTTCTCACCTTTTTTGTTTTTTTCTCTTCTTACGTTTATTTAAGAGTATCGTCTTTGATTTTCGATTGAAATTACAATAAATTATTGAAACGGGCTCATTTCCAGCTGAATCTCCTGAAGAGGGCCTCTCTTTCCTCCTCGACTATCAGCTCGAAGAGCCTGTCGCTTACCTTCCTCTCCTTCGCCAGGATTTTCGCGGCCGATGATGGAGTTATCCCCCTTCCGGCAAGCACGATCGCGGCGGGCTTCCCGTACGTGGAGATCAGCCTGGCGCTGCTCTCAATTTCCCCAACGATCCCGGTCCTCCTCCCGGATGCGAGCATCTCGAGCGCCCTCCTCACATCGCTCTCAGGATGCTCGCTCATTCCAATCATCCCGGAACCGCAGCTGGGGCACCTCGGCCTCTCATCCAGCTCGTTTATCACCGCCTCCCTCACGAACTCCCTGCAGCCGAGACAGGTAAAAGTCCTGACCTCGCTCAGAAGCCTGACCTTAGCTGATGCCAGGGCCAGGAGCCTCAGCCTTTTCGGGGCGGCCGGCTCGAGGGAGAGGTAGCGCTGCTGCAGGGCGAGGGCCGACATCGGGGAGGGCTCATCCCTCCTGCCCATCGACACGATTGAGATCTCGCCGCTTCCAATTCTCCTCAGCACCTCGGCCGTCCTTGATACGTCCAGATCCTTGCCCACGACCTCCCTGAAGCTCTCCTCGAATGCCGGTGTTCCGCGGAGCGCCCTCGTCAGCTTGTCCAGCACCGAGCTCGTTACCTCGGCCTCCCTCTCGAGCACGCCCATCCTTCTCGCGACCTGCGCAAGCCTCCACCTGAAGAACCTGCTTTCCTCCACGATCTCGCGGAGATCCTTCTCCAGGTCGCCTGCAGCCTCCCGCCTCAGCAGCTCTATTATCCTCTCGGGCGCCAGGTCCTCGGAGCGCAGGATTATCCTGTATGGGTCGGCGGAGGTGGCAACCGGATGCCCGAGCTCATCCGATATCATGTGCGCCAGCAGCCTCGCCAGAGTTCTGTTCACCAGCGTGCCGAAGGACGCGCTGAGGATGCAGACCCCCCTCACCGCCTCCACGGTCAGCAGCCTGTCGCTCGGGACCGGCAGGCCCTCCCTGACCTGCGCCTGCACATCCGAGAGCGCTGACTTCATTGTCCCGGCAGAAACCCCGTACTCCCGCGAGAGCTCCGCGGCCGCATCGTCAATCGATGCCCCGGAGCCCAGCATTGAGGCGGCCCTGCCCCTTATCCTTCCGACCTCCTGCGCGACCGCGAAGGGAACCGGAATCTCCTCCCCGATCCACGTCGGAATCGCGCCCAGGGGATCCTCATCCGGCTTCACGTAGACCGTGTTCCTGTAGACCTGAACTATCCTCCAGAGACCCCCTCCTATCACGAACCTCACGCCGGGCTCCCCGTACTCGGCCACGAAGGACTCATCCAGCACTCCGACCGGCTCTCCCTTGGAATCGTCCACGATCAGATACTGCTTCAGCTCCGGAATCATGGAAAGGTTGTTGAAGTAATAGCTGAAGACCCTCTCCTGGGAGCCCGGCCTCGAGAACTCACCGTCCGCGACTCTCACAAGCCTGCGCTCCAGGCTCTCAGCAAACTTCAGCACGGCCCTGAGCTCGTCCTCCTTCAGGTTCCGGAAAGGATACGCCCTCCTGAAAACCCTCACCAGATCCCCTATCCTCGAGCTCCTGGATGCGAGCAGTGTGGAAACCGCGGCGTGAAGCAGCACGTCCAATGGGGTTGCGAGGGAGCGGACGGGCTCAAGCTCACCCCTCCTCGCCCTTGCCGCTATCACCACCGCCTCGAGCGCGTCGTCGGGGTCCTGCACGACCACCACTCCCCTGGAAACCTCCCCGATCCTGTGCCCGCTCCTCCCCACCCTCTGAAGCAGCCTGGTGACCTGCCTCGGGGAGTTGTACTGGATGACCAGGTCTATCCTTCCCACATCTATGCCCAGCTCCAGCGACGATGTGCATATCAGTCCCCTGAGTCCGCCTCCCTTCAGGCCGCTTTCCGCCCTGACCCTTGCGAAGCTGGAGAGCGATCCGTGATGAACGCCAACGGGAAAGCCCATGTCCCAGAGCCTGAACCTGCTTGCCAGCGCCTCGGCAGTCGGGCGGGTGTTCGTGAAGACCAGCACGGAGTTGTGCCCCTCGATCAGCCTCCTGATCTCCCTGAGCCTTGCTGCCACGGCCGGAAATGTGTACAGCCTCTCGGCCAGCCTGACATCGGATGCATCCGGGATCGGGTAGACCACATCGAGCTCCATTCCCTTCGCGAACGTCACATCGACTATCTCGCACTCCCTGCCCTGCCCCACGAGAAACCTCGCGACCTCCTCGGGCGATCCTATTGTTGCGGAGAGCCCGATTATCTGAAAATCTCCTCCCTTCAGCTCCCTCAGCCTCTCCAGGGTCAGGGCCAGCTGAGCGCCCCTCTTGTTGTCAACAAGCTCGTGAACCTCATCCACTATCACCCACCTGACCGTCCTGAGGTAGGAGCTCAGCCTTCTGCCGAGCAGGAAGAGCTGAAGGCTCTCCGGCGTCGTTATCACTATGTCCGACGGGACCAGGGACTGCGCCCTCCTCTCCCTCGCGCTCGTGTCGCCGTGTCGCACGGAGATCCTGAGGTCGAGCGCCCTGCACCATCCCTCCAGCCTCTCCAGCATGTCGCGGTTTAGCGCCCTCAGCGGTGTTATGTATATCACCTTTATCCCGCCCCCGCGCTCCCCTGAAATGAGGAGATTGTGGAGGACCGGAAGGAACGCGCTCTCGGTCTTGCCGCTGCCTGATGGCGATATGAGTAGAACGTTTTTTCCCTCCATGATCTTCGGGATGGCCATGACCTGCGGGAGGGTCGGCTCGGTGAAGCCCTTTTCCTCAAGAAGCCTCCTTATGGGCCTCGCGAGCAGATCGAATACTCTTTCGGTCTTCTCCAATCCCTCACCGTGCCTCACAGATACGCGCTATCCAGCCCCATCTCTCCCCGCATTTTCCTGAGTTTCCTCACAAGCTGAAGGTCGACCTCACGCGCCGGCGGGGGGATGAGCTCCCTGAGGCCCTCCATGCTCTCCTGATAGCTGCCCAGCCCCGCTGCCACGATAGCCCTGTCCCTGAACCTCGGGTGGGGGGAGATCATTCCGAAAGGCACCGGCATGCCACCCTCCATGAGCCTCCCTATCTCATCATCAACCTTCCTGGCGGTGAGCCTCGCGCCGGCCCCGACGAGCTCGTACGGCGACCTCATCTCCCCCTTGATCTGCCATATTCCGAGCCTCGGGGCGCAGAAGAAGAAATCGCTGAAGCCGTGATCGTCCCTTCCCGCCAGCACGCGCCAGCTCTTTCTTAGCCCCGGACGCGCCCGGTAGTACCGCCGCATCTCCTCCATTATCTCCGCAGGAGAGCGAACCGCCATCCACATCACCCGTACCTTATACTGAAGCCGGAGAACTCCCCCCGGTACTCCTCCCACCTCACCTCAATACCATCGACCGCAGCGGCGGGGGGACCCCTCCTGCAGAACTCCACCATCTCCTCCACGTCTTCCCTCTCGCCCTCGAAGACCGCCTCAACCCTTCCGTCGGGGAGATTTCTCACCCAGCCCCTCACGCCCAGCCTTCGGGCCAGCTCAGCGGTGTGGTGCCTGAAGAACACCCCGGTCACCCTGCCGCTCACCGTAACATGCGCCCTCGCCTTCATCAGTTAATATCTGAACTTCCGAGCCTAAAATTTCTGCTTTTATCCGGCCCGCGCGCCAGCGGGGAAGGGAGCACCTGAAGCTGCTGGTCATCTCGGGCATCGCCTGCATGGTGATTCTGGCAGCGGCATGCGTGTGGCCGGCCGGAAAATCCGCAGGGGGTGAAAACCACGGGATGCGAACGGAAACCGTGGAGCGCGTCATCGACGGGGACACGCTCGTCCTCGTCGGCGGCGAAAGGGTCAGGCTGGCGGGAATAGATGCACCTCCCCTTCGCTCCCGCGATGGCGCTGGGCTGAGGGCCAGGGAATTCCTGGAGAACCTCTGCCCTCCCGGCGCCACGGTGCTGCTCGATCCGGACGATCTGGCCGGACGGGATCCGCATGGAAGGCTGCTGGCCGTTGTCCACGTGCCTTCCGGCGAAGGCATGGTGAACGTGAACGCCGAGCTGCTGAGGAGGGGATATGCGGAGGTGATGTTCCTACCTCCAACCGAGTTCAATCCATATAAATGGCTCGAAGAAAATCATGTCGACACGAAAGCTCAGGACAGCTGCCCGAGGGCGAACTTAACCGTAGTGCTGCCGGCGGGCATTTGATCTCAATCCAAAGATGTCACCTTGGAGTTCTAAATCGAGATTAGGTATTTAAATATGGGGTACGTAACTAGGTTACAGGGGGTATATTTAAATGTACTTTGACTTGGCACCAAAGGAGAAACGCGATGATCTCTATGATTTCGTAGATCCCTACGCACGGCTGGTGGAACTTCTAAAGATGCCTGTTCAAAGGAACCCGCTGATCGTGGTAAAAGGGGTGAGAAGAGCAGGCAAAACATCTCTCATCAAAACTGCGCTCAATGAACTCGGGTTGTCCTACCTCTACATCAACGGGAAGAGGTTTGCTGATATGCCAGCAATAACAAAGAAGAACTTGTTAAAGGAACTCGAGCGAGGGCTAAACGAAACAGTGGAGAGGGAGAAGCGGACGGAGAAATTCCTCGAAGTGCTACGAGGAGTCGAGTGGTTGAAGGTGGATTCAAAACCGCCTTTTATACACTTTGAGTGGAGGAGACCAAGCAGGGAGATGGACATTCCAGATTTGATATATTCATTCCAGCGGCTGTCACGACAAAGCAAAAGGAGGTTCGTGCTCGTGCTGGACGAAGCGCAGGAGTTCAAGAGGCTCGCGGACTACAAGTTACAGAACCTCATGTCGGATATCTACGACCATAGGCACGAAATTCAGATGATCGTGTCAGGCTCGCAGATCGGCCTCCTCCACGACTTCTTGGAAATCTATGATCCCAAGGGGGCGCTCTACGGCAGAGGCAAAGCGGAGATTGTCGTTCAGAGGCTCTCAAAAGATCTTGCGACTGACTTCCTAAGACAAGGGTTCAAACAAGCAGGGATAAGATCAGACCAAACGACGATCGACCGAGCAGTAGACGAACTCGATGGGGTAATCGGGTGGCTCACCCTCTATGGACATAACATGATGGCAGGGGCGAAAACTGGTGGCTCGTCCAAAGAGATTCTCGCTCAAACCATCGAGGAGGGAAGCAAACTGGAGGCACAAGAGCTGGAGCATTTTCTGAAAACAAGGGAACCTGCGCGAAGAAGATACGTAGCAATCCTAAAGGCCGCCGCAAAACTTAGAAAAGCAAGCTGGAGCGACTTGAGGACGAATCTGATAGCCGCCGAGAAAAAGAGGGTTTCAAACAAAATTTTCAGCGCCCTCCTCGAAAACTTAGTCAAGGCCAACTTTCTCGACAAAAAAGAAGACACTTACTTCGTGCCCGACCCATTGCTTATCCGCGCGCTGCAGGCGGGTCTTGTGCACTGACGATGTCAACCTGTAAGTTAGAATTGAATTCTGGTGCGGCCGGCGGGATTCGAACCCGCGTCACGGGCCCGGGGAGCCCGGGTCTTAGACCAGGCTGGACCACGGCCGCACCGACAAAACGTTTACCCCCAATATTAAATCCTTCACAGTCTCTCGCGGGCCAGCTCAGTCAGCTCCGTCTTGGTGATCAGCCCGACCAGCGCCCCATCAAGGTTGACC
>Ga0078972_1003249_pt1 | contig 49477 bp, 40 predicted proteins | sample YelNatPaOPGAMG01_FD_67568 | JGI IMG/M metagenome (GOLD analysis project Ga0078972, IMG submission 67568) | Hot spring thermophilic microbial communities from Obsidian Pool, Yellowstone National Park, USA - OP-RAMG-01 (SPADES assembly) (version 2) | ecosystem: Environmental > Aquatic > Thermal...
GGGCCGGAGGTGTCAGCCTTCCCGCCGCTCCCCCCCGCCATAAAGAACTCTATGACATCCCGATAGCTCATAATCCCTCCGCACCCGATGACGGGGATCCCGACCTCTTTCGAGACCTGATAGACCACTCTCAATGCAACTGGCTTCATCGCCGGCCCGGATAGACCACCATAGATGTTTTTGAAATAGAAATCTTTTCTGTCTATATCTATTGCAATTGACTGAATGGTGTTTATACAGGTTACGGCATCTATCCCCTCGTCTCTCATTATCTTTGCAATCTCTATATAAGGCAGATCCGCCGAGAGCTTGAATATTATTGGTTTTGGAAATATCTTTCTAATGCCTCTTGCGAGCTCCCTTGTCTGATTGAGATCTCTTCCAAAGCTCAGTCCGCCTGATTTTACATTTGGACAGGATATGTTTATCTCTACGCCATCAACTCTTGGAATATCTTTCAGTCTCGAGACCACATTTATGTATTCTTCTAAATCGGAGCCGAGGACATTGACTATATAGGTGGTCTTGATATCCTCGATCTTAGGGAGGATATCCGAGACAAAACCATCTATGCCCGGATTTTCGAGTCCAATGGAGTTTATGAGCCCACCCTTTATCTCGAGTATCCTGTTGCCGTAGTTCCCCTGACGGGGATTCAATGAAATACCCTTGGAGACGATGGCACCCAGAATAGATGTATCGTAGAAATCTCTATACTCGAAACCAAATCCAAATGTGCCGGAGGCAACCATAATCGGATTCTTTAGAGATAGACTGGATAGACTAACACCGAATTCTTTCATAGGCAATAGAACTCCTTTGCATTAAATACAGGACCATCTTTACAGATGTGATATATCCTGCCCCCCCTCGACTCTACAGCACACCCGAGACACACGCCCGTTCCACACGCCATCCTCGCCTCGAGACTTATGTATGTCTCTATGTCGTGCTTGAGGGATATCTCACAGACACGCTCAATCATAATATCCGGTCCACACACATAGCAGACAGGTAAGCGGGCTCTTTTCTCGTCAAATAATGATGTCTGTTCTCTAATATCAAAATACTTGATGGAATCACTGAAAAGATTCGTAATAATACCCTTCTTCCCCCTTTTTCCATCTTCAGTGGTGATGAAGAGCCTCTTGCAAAGATTCTTCAGGCGTAAGAGATGTACCAGTTCATCCGACTCCTTCACACCATAAAAGAGATATATATCGTATCCCTTATCAAAGAGCGTAGTGGCGAGATAAAAGAGCGGGGCAATACCCCTTCCGCCGGCCACCAGTATGGCTGTCTTTCTGGCTTCGAATACAGGGAAGTGATTCCCTATAGGACCCCATACAGTCACATAATCCCCCCTAACCTTCCTCGAGAGTTCATATGTACCTTCCCCCACTACCTTGAATAAGAACTCCACATATCCCCTCTTCAAGACATAAAAGAAGTTGTGGACTGATATGGGTCGGGCAAGAAGGGTGTTATGGGGTTTCAACATAAAGAACTGTCCCGGCTCAGGTACCTCAAGACTCTCATCATAGGTCAGTGTCAGATCCACATAGCCCCCCTTCAAATGCCTTATGTGAGCTACCTTTAAGTTACACTGTTTCATAATAAAAGCTCCATCACTATTGCATCCTCATCGTTATCTACATAATATTTCTCTCTTACAAAAAGCTCCTTAAATCCAAACTTCTTATAAAAGGAGATTGCGACCTTATTCGAGACCCTCACCTCGAGGGTGATTATATCCTTTGAGTTCATTCGGGCATATTCGATCATATCACTCAGCATCCTTGAAGCAATACCCTGCCTGCGAAATTGCGGTCTTACAGCTATATTTATCAGGTGTATCTCATAGGGTATATCCCAGTACATTATAAACCCCGCCGGGATCCCTTTTACCTTTGCGATATAGAATCTTGAGAATTCGTTATTGAGTTCATTCTCAAAAGTCTCTCTCTTCCACGCAAACTGGAAGGACTCGTTTTCTATAGTCACGATATCATCGATATCACTCTGAGTAACCTTATAAATGGATATATCTCTGTCCTCTACAATCATTGTGGTATATACAGGTATCTTATTCTATAACGGTTCTTTAGTTCCTCAAGATAGTTTGCCGCAAAGTTCTTCTTCTTCTCCATCTTTAGTTCGTTCTTATATTTATTCAATGTCTCACTGTCAAAAGGCGGATTTATACCCAAACTCGATATATAGTTATTCAGTTCGTCTTCATCTATTCTTATCTTTTCCTCTGCGAGCTTGTCGATATAGTCGTCGATCATAAAATATATTGCCAGTGTCCTCTTCAATTCTCCCTCGTTCATATTGATATCCGAGAGAAACTCCTCGAAGGCTTTATTATCTTTGAACTTCCCTCTTATTTTTACGAACAGATTCTCTGCCTGCCTGTTATAGATATGTGGTTTGAACTTCTTCTCCTTCTTCAACTCGAGGGATACGAGTTCTCTGTTGAGCAAAAGATTTATCATAGAGGTAATAAAACCGGGGTCTTTGATTTTATAAAGAGATTCGGGGGATTCAAGGATTACCACCTGTATCTTAGAGTGTATCTCAAGATCCTTTAGTGTAATTGCCTCCTTCTCCACCTCCAGTATGGTCTTGTCTATAAGTATCTTCTCACCATCAGATAAGGAGAAAGTCAGAAGTGCCATCAATAAAATCCCGTAACTATTCATAATCTCCTGATATGGAGGGCAGGATTGCTGAATTATACATTTTAAGACCCAAAAATGGGCGCTACAGGAATTGAACCTGTGACTTCCACCGTGTGAGGATGGCACTCTAACCGCTGAGTTAAGCGCCCATATCAAAGATATATCTTATGCCATTTGAATAGTGATATGTCAAATCTTAAGTTTTATCCTTTTTTTGCCGTTAGAAATGACATTAAAAATGGTTTATCTCCATTTTAGTTGCAAATTACAAGCCTATCTTCGGTTATTAGAGAATAGCTTTTCCCTCTGATTTTCACATAAATCTCGATGTATTTTTATAGTATTTCTACCAAATAATCGCTTGATTGCTTAATACTGCAAAAACTCTGTTGATTTTTTAAAAAAGTTGGAGTCTTATAATGACATATGAGCCTCAAGAAACGATTCTTACTATTTCTCTTTATAATCCTGATAATATTTACAACGATAAATCTCTCTGCGTATTTTTACATATCATCCCGCCTATTTAAATCAGGAAAGATAGACACATATATGATATCTGCCTCAATAATATCCGAGTTAATAATTGAACGAGGAGATAAGGAATGCTACCAGATATTGAGAGATAGAAGATACTTCGAGTATATGCCTGCTATTATCGCCAGGATATATAAGGACAATTCTTTCGACTACATATGCGGCACCACCAATGATTTGAATCTCCTAAAATACGCCCTGAGCAGGCTCAAAGGGGAATATACATTCTTCACATATGGTACAGAATATATAGCCCTCATCAGGAATACCGATACAACACCGCCAATGAGACACCTCATAATATTTCCGTTCGAAATGGACACAAAGAACTATCAAAAACTTCAAATATCCATACTCGTCTTCAACTTCATCTTACTAATAATCCTCGGTATTGTGATATACCTTCTCATAAGGCGACTGTACTTCAAACCTTTCGAGAGTTTAAAAGAGAGATTGACCTCCCTTGAGCTAAATGACACATTAGCCGATGATATAAAAACGAGGGACGAGACTGCCTTAATTATATCATCCGTTGCATCACTAATTCGAAATCTGAAAAATGAGAAGGCACAACTCATAAAGGCAAATGAGGCACTCAAAAAGGCACAGGACGACCTCATCAAGAGTGAAAGGTTGTCAACTGTGGGGAAGATAGCTGCATCTATAGCCCACGAGGTAGGGACACCTCTGGGAACAATAAGAGGTTATATTGACATCATTCAGAAGAGCCTAAAAGAAAACCGAACCCAGAATATCTATGAGTTTTTACAGAAGATGGACAACGAGATTCTTCGCATAGGCAATATATTGAGAGAACTCCTTGACTATGCCAGACCACCCAAATTCAATATTACATCAGGGGAACTTAACAGCGTAATAGATGAGGTGACCCACTTTCTATCAATGCAGAAGGCATTCAGGGATATTCGTATCAAAAAGGATTATGAAAAGAAGGTAATAGCCCGATTTGATAAAGACAGGATGAAACAGATTCTCATCAATCTGATTATGAATGCAAAAGATGCTATGAATGGGGTTGGTGAGATCGTAATAAGGGTAGATGAGGATCAAAACTATGCCTTTCTCTCAGTAAAAGACAGCGGGTGCGGTATAAAAGATAGCGACAAAGACAAGATATTTGAGCCGTTCTTCACAACCAAACCATCAGGCCAGGGATCTGGCCTCGGACTGGCAATAGTAAAGAGACTTGTGGAGAGTATGGATGGAAGGATAGAATTCACAACAGAGATCAATAAAGGGACCACCTTTACCATATTTCTTAAAAAGGCAACCAATGAGTAAACTATAATGACCCTCAACCGAGCATCTGCTTTGGGTCTGAGGGTATCTGTATTTGCATTGTTTGTGTAATTTGTACCTGGCACCAAATTCAAAAACACAGATAATTTCAATAGGTAACCCTTTATAATCAACCTATAATTATTCCCACAATAAATATTCAATTGTTGCAGAAATACCCTATTCTTTTTTGAGTATTCTTACCTCTATCTTACCTTTTAAGAGGTCTGCAAACTTTCTGGCATCATCTTCGCTCCCGACAATCTCTCCGTAGTGCATAGGGATTGCAATCTTTGGTTTTATGTCAAGGGCTGCCTTTGCTGCCTCCTCTGCTGTCATTACATAGGTGCCAGAGACGGGAAGGAGGGCAATATCGCACCTGAAGCTTTTCATCTCGGGTATGTAATCTGTATCCCCCGCAATGTAAATCTTTACGCCTTTGACCTTGAAGATATACCCTACCCAGTTGTTTGCTTTAGGATGAAACTTTTTATTCGTATTGTAAGATGGGACAGCCTCTATCTCGATACCCTCTACAGTGAGTTTCTCCCCTGGTTTGACAGTCCTTACATCGCCTTTGAGTTTGGCTTTGCAATCAGGGGTGGTAACTATTATAGTCTTATCCCCTCTGATCTTTTCTACATCCTCTGGGGAGCAATGGTCATAATGGTCGTGGGTGATAAGTATAATATCGGCTTTTATACCGGATTTTATCTTGAATGGGTCGGTAATGATAACTTTTTCGCCGTCTACCCTGAATGTGTCGTGTCCCAGGTAATGAATGAAGGATGTATCCATCTTTTCACCTCCGTATAGATTAGTTGTTGAAAGGATTATGACTATAAAGAGAATAGATAGACGAGACATATCTCCCTCCTGAAAGATATTACATCTGGGAATCATGCTCCTTCTTTTCAGAGAGGAGTTGATATGCAATCTCTACTGCCTTTTTGATCTTCTCCTTCACCTTCTCCTCTATCTTCAATCGGGTAATCAGCTTGTTTACTTTCTCCTCCAGTGCCCTCTTCTCCTCTTCGAGCGCCTTTTTCTCCTCGGCGAACTGGTTTCTCTCCAATTCAAATGCATTTTCTAAGGCCGCCTTATCGTCTCTCATCTGATTCAGGTCGTCCTCCAGTGCCTTCTTGTCAGCCTCCATATGGAGGAGTTTCTCTTTGGTCTCCGAAATCTGTTTCTTCAGGTCCTCTGCCTCAAACTTGAATGGGGCGAGTTCGTTTACCTGTTTCTGGAGGTCATTTATCTTTAATTCGAGATCTTTGATTATGATATCTTTGGTCTTTATAAGTTTCTCAAACTCCTGAGCCTTCTCTCTGGTCTCCTGAGCATCCTTTTTGTGACTATCTATTTCGCTCTGGAGGTTCGCTATCTGTTCCATAAGGGAGGCGAGTCTCTCATCAGATTCTCTCTCCTTCTTCTCCATCTCCTCCTGAAGACGGTGTATCTCCTCCTGTCTGGTGGCAAGCTGTGTCATCAACTCTGTAACCTGTGAATCAAGTTTCTGTCTCCTGGCAATCTCCTCTTGCAGTTCCTTCTCCTTCTCTTTCAGCCTGTTGTTGAGCTCTGCCGTAGCAGATGTGCTGATGGCATCCTTGCTCTTCTGGGCGGTTCGTAACTCTTCTAACTGCTTTTTCAGTGAATTTATCTCGGATAATAGATTCCTGTTCTCCTCTTCGAGTGACTTCAGTTTCTTGCTATCTATGGATTCCTGTGGCTTTGGTACCACTATCTCTTCCTTCTTTGCTGGCTGCTCCTCGATAGACATATCTCCCACATCCCCGGTGAGAGAGTCGAGCTGTTTGTCTATCTCTATATCTGATGTGTCGATTGAGAGGTCCTCTGTGCTTATACCATCCTTTCTGAGTTCCTCTTCAATGGATATGTCAAGAGATGGTTCCTCGGTTGTGGCAACAGCCTCTTTGATTTCGTTGAAGGCATTGTCAAGGGCATTGAGGTCATCCTCTTTGAATATGTCGCCTTCGGCAGGCTCTAAATGTTTGTGAGATTCTGCCTCCGGGGACTCCTCAACAACGAGGTTACTCAGTTCCTCCTCTGAGAGCTGTACCTCCTCTCCCTGGGGCTCAACTGCCTCCTCCTTTATATCCACATCGTCAAGGGTGAGTTCTATCTCCTCCTCAGAAGACTCCTCCTGCTCTGGCAGACCGATCAGGTTTTTGATCCTCTCTATGAGTTCCTTCGGTTCAAAGGGCTTTATAAGATACTCCTCTGCGTGGGTCTTCAACTTCTTGTGCTGCTCAAAGGTCTCGGGAGTTGCCTCACTCGAAATGAGTATCAAGGGGATGGATTTTAGTTTGTTGTCCTTCTTCAGTTTGTTGCATATAGAGTATCCGCTCGTCTCGGGTAGCTCAACACAGAGGATAATAAGGTCTGTAGGGTTACTCTTAATAAAGTTAAGGCCATCATCTCCATTGAGGAATACATCTACCTCAAATCCCCTTTTTGTCAGTTCGTTTTTGAGGATGTTTGCAAAATCTCTCTCTGCCTCAATGAGGGTTATGTGTTTTTTATCTGCCATACTTATGTATCCTTTCTCTGATAGCAAGCATGCAGGTAGAATAATATTACAAAATAAACCCTTTTGTCAAATTCAAAATATAAAACGGTAAAAAACTGATTCGAAACGCATTTTTTGGGAATTGATTGAGCGTGATTTTTGTTATATATACGGTTATTTCTTTGCTTAACTGACGAAAGGAGTGTTTTATGAGTATCAACATAACTGAGATAAACGAGTATATAAAAAGGGAGTCGGCTTTTGTGGACTCTATTATCTCAGAGGCATCTAAGGTGATTGTTGGGCAGAGACACCTCATTGAAGGGATAATCATCGGGCTTTTGACAGATGGACATATCCTTGTGGAGGGTGTGCCCGGGCTTGCAAAGACGCTCACCGTCAAGACCATCTCTGATATACTGAGTTTGAGTTTCAACAGGATTCAATTCACCCCAGACCTGTTGCCGGCTGATATTATTGGGACTATGATATACAATCAGGCGACATCCACATTTACCCCAAAGAAGGGTCCGGTCTTTACTAATATTCTCCTTGCGGATGAGATAAACAGGGCACCGGCAAAGGTTCAGTCTGCACTGCTTGAGGCGATGCAGGAGAGACAGGTGACAATCGGGGATAGTACCCACAAACTCCCGGTGCCATTTCTGGTGATGGCTACACAGAATCCCATTGAACAGGAGGGTACATATCCACTCCCGGAGGCTCAGGTGGACAGGTTCCTCTTGAAGATAAAGGTGGAATACCCCACCATACAAGAGGAGAAGGAGATCATAAACAGGATGACCCAGTCTGCCTTTCCGGAATATCAGAGGAGGATAGTTACGGCGGAGCACATTGCAAGGGCGAAGGAGGCGGTTTACAGGGTTTATGTGGATGAGAAGATCAAGGACTATGTCCTGTCCATTGTCTTTGCCTCAAGAAGACCCGAGGAATACGGGTTAAAGGGGTACTCCCAACTCATTGAATACGGGGCATCTCCAAGGGCTTCAATATACCTGATTCAGGCAGCCCGCGCCCACGCATTCATAAGGAGGCGAGGATATGTTACACCGGAGGATATCAAGGCAATTGGTATGAATGTTTTGAGACACAGAATAATCCCATCTTTTGAGGCAGAGGCGGAGAATATTACTTCTGAAAAGATCATCCAGAAAATATTTGATACAGTGGAAGTGCCATAAAGGATATGCTAACAGGCGAACTATTAAGGAAGATAAGAAAGATTGAGATTACTACAAAGAAGGTGGTCAGTGAGACCTTTTCGGGTCAGTATCACTCCGTTTTCAAGGGGCAGGGGATCGAGTTTTCTGAGGTCAGACCATATATCCCCGGGGATGATGTAAGATTTATAGATTGGAATGTCTCTGCAAGGCAGAACTCACTCTTTGTCAAGAGGTTTTCGGAGGAGAGGGAACTCACCGTTTTCATTGTTGCCGATGTGTCCGGTTCCACGGGCTATGGCTCCAGAAAGAGGCTCAAATCTGAGATAATTGCAGAGCTCTCATCAATCTTTGCATTCTCCGCAATATGGAACAAGGACAAGGTGGGTGCAATCCTCTTTACCGATAGAGTTGAGAGATATATCCCTCCCAAGAAGGGGAATAAGCATGTCCTTTCTATTATCTCCGAGATCCTCTCCTTTGAGCCGGAGAGTAAACGTACGGATATTGACAGGGCAATCAGATTTGCCCTCAATGTGTTGAAGAGGAGGGCGGTGATATTCCTATTGAGCGATTTTATCGGGACAGGTTTTGATAGAAGCCTCGGCATCCTCTCCCGAAAGCACGACACCATAGCAATCAGGTTATTTGACCCGACAGAACGCAAAATAGACCTTCCCCTCTTAATCTCGTTGCAGGACCCCGAGAGCGGAGAGGATCTCATTCTGGACAACTCCCACTACAATACTAATATGAGGCTTCAGAAGTTTATAGCAGAGTACGAACAGGGTATCAGGGAGATATTCAAGAAGAATCAGGTGGATTTTCTGGAGATAGACATAACAGCGGACTATGTCCCGCCACTGGTGAGGTTCTTCAAGATGAGACAGAAGGAGCAGAGCAGGTGATATGATCCTATTAGCAGGAGAATTCAGGAGATTTCTGTTTTTTGTGATACTCTTCTCCTCCCTTTCTATCTATGGTTTTGCTGATTGTATAGTAAATGCACAGGTGGACAGGAATACCCTTATCGTTGGAGACCCACTGAACCTCTCAATTACTCTGAAACACAGAGATGGTGAGACCTGTCTGATAGACGAGGATATAGATCCAAAGAGGTTTAAACTGCTGAAAAAGGATGTGAAGTCCGAACAGAGGGATGGCTACACGATAGATACATACACATTCACCATCACTCCTCTTGAGCTCGGAGAGGTTACGATACCTCCTCTTAATGTTCGCACGGCAACGCCGGATGCAGGGATGCCAGACGATGTCGCCCCTCTGAGTACGCCCGAGATTAAGATAAAGGTAGAGGGGGTCATAAATAATCAGGAAGAGGCAAAGATTAAGGATATACTCCCGCCTGAGAAGGTCTATGAGAGGACCTATATACTGCTGTATATTCTTATATCCCTGATTCTGGGTGGAATACTCCTTTTTCTACTCATTCGCTATATCAGGAAGAAGAAGAGAAGGAAAGACGCTGGGTCTGCACAGAAGGAGGTTCAGACACCACCCCTGTCTCCCTATGAGGAGGCAATGGTGTCTCTTAAGGTTCTGGAAGAGGAGAGGCTCATATCTCGAATGGAGTTCAAGTTGTTATACCTGAGGCTTACGGAGATTCTGAAGCGATTTATTGAGAGGTTCTACGGGTTTGGTGCTCAAGAGATGACCACAACCGAACTCTGTGCATACCTTATGGACCACCCTCAACCGAATTTGAATCTTGAGAGTGTAAAGGGATTTCTGCAGACTGCAGACCTTGTAAAGTTTGCGAAGTTTACCCCGCCGCAGGAGGTGGCTTACGGGGATTATAACAGGGTGAGACAGATAATCGAGATGGCGGCAAGGCCTTCTCTTCTGGCTACAGGGGAAAAGGTAGAGAGAAAATGAACGGCATACCACTAAAATTCGAATATCCATACCTTTTGATTTTACCCGCACTGATTCTGATTGTTTCACCATTTCTGTATAAACTTATAAAGAAGAGGAGGGGTGTGCTCCTTCTCCCTTACACCTCGACTATAAAGAAGGCAAGAGGGTTATTTCTCAGGGGAGGTGATGTCACTTTCGTTTTACAGGTTTTCATTCTCCTGCTGGTGACCCTGGCTGCTGCGATGCCCCGATATGTGAAAGGGGAGTTCAGGTACTTTGCTGAGGGTATTGATATAATGGTGGTTCTGGACTGCTCTACATCTATGGAGGCACTCGACTTTGACCCCAAAAGCAGGATCACTGTTGCAAAAGAGGTCTTCAAGGATTTCATTGACTCAAGGAAGAATGACAGAATAGGACTGGTAGTCTTTGCGAGACAGGCTTATACTCAATCCCCGCTTACTCTTGATTATAAGGCTTTGAAGACCCTTATTGATCCAATTCGGACGGGTGTTATAGAGGATGGTACAGCAATAGGAAATGCTATTGCAGTGGCGATAAACAGGCTCAGGGAGTCCACTTCAAAGACAAAGACTATATTCTTAATTACCGATGGGGATAATAACGCGGGGAATATATCTCCCCTTGAGGCGGCTGAGCTTGCAAAGAAGTTTGGAATCATAATCTATCCAATCCTGATAGGGAAGGAGGGACCCGTTCCTTACCCCGTCGGAAAGGACTTCTTCGGGAGAGTGGTTTACAAGAATGTGGAGTTTACAACAAACCCCGCACTTTTGAAGGAGATAGCCTCAAAGACAGGAGGGGAGTATTTTGAGGCAAAGAACTACGAGGAATTCAAACAGTCATTCTCAAAGATACTCGACTCCCTTGCAAAGACCCGATTTGAGGAGACGAGTGTATACGAGAACTCTGTGGACCTGGGCAGATATCTATTGATGGTGGCATTTTTCCTTGTAATTGTATTACTCACCGTCTACTCCCCCCTAAAGAGATTTCCATAAAAGGCCTTTATAATCATCACTGGTTTTTAAAGGCCCGAAAGAGATTATTCTGATGCTTTCTGCCTGGCACTAATTGCAAAATTTTCAATAATATCAAAGTATTAGCAAGAATAGACTGAGATATTATACCCATAAAATATCCGGGATGCTATGGTCAACTGATGAGATTTAATGTTCATATAAAAGACAGTTTGCGGCTTTAAAGCGGGTATGTAAAAGTTATATGAAGAGTATGTAAATTATTACCTGTATTGTGGTGAGAGGTATTCCTATCTTTGCAAACTCCAAAAAGCTTATGGCTTCCACTTTTCGTTGCTCGAGATTCTGAACAATGATGATATTGCTTGCCGCTCCGAGCAAGAGAAGGTTCCCTGCTATAGTTGAACCCGCCGCGAGGGCACAGAGGAGGGAATAGGACGGTTCTTTTATCAGTATAACCGGAAGGATGAGGGCAACAAGGGGCACATTAGAGAGTATCTGGCTCAACACCACACTTATAATGATTATTGTATTTTTATTCAGAAGGTTGAACCCACCCCGATAAATAATAGTTTGAATGAAACCCGAGTTCCAGACTGCCTGCATTACAATGAACATAGATGCGAAGAATATGAGTGTCTTGTAGTCAGTTCTTTTAAGTATGATTGTTCGCTTTGGACTGAACATCAGGATAGGGATTGCCGCCCCGATGGATATAAATGTTAGCCTGAGATTGATGTGTAATGGTGTTAGAAACAGTAGGCTTTTGATGGTTATAAGACCTATTACAATTCCAATAGAGATATTACAGAGTCTGGCAAGGGGAGGGTCCTTGAGGCTTATAGCCTCTATCCGTGTGATTTTCTTACGAAACTCCCTGCTAAAAAGTATACGAAGTACAAGATATGATGCGAGCATCGAGATCACTGTGGGGAAGAAGAGGTATCTCAGAAAGACCACAAAGGGGTTCTCCATCTCTGACTTTACGGCAATTAACAGATTCTGTGGATTCCCTATGGGGCTCAATACCGAGCCAGTTGTTACCCCCACGGCAAGTGTCATAGTGAGGAGTTTAAGGGATATGTTATTCCTTCTGGATATGGAGAGGATGAGGGGTACCCCTATTACTGCTATTGTATCATTTAGTAAAAGTGCAGAGGAGAAGCCAGACAATAACAACAGGGCAATTATTAATAGATCTACATTCTTGAATCTCCTCAATGCCCTGTATGAGAGAAGTTCTATGAGCCCGCTCTCCTCCATAGAAGAGCCAATGATGAACATCCCGAAGAGAAAGAGTATGACATCTAGGTCTATGGATAGGATTGCATCTTTTATGGAGATGGAGCCCAATATGAGTACCAGTACCGCCCCGAGGAGCATAATCTGATACAGTTCCAGTTTAAATCTGCCGATCTTTCGTACAGCGATTAGGATGAATATGAGAATTATTACGATTATGCTAAAAGGCATATGACCCGAGGATAACTAAATCATAATTTTTATTCTAACAACTAAATTTTTATTGGTTTTGACTTTGTGGTATTGTGAGAGAATTTTTTGGTGTTTTGTCTATTTGAGTTTTACCCATCCCTTTTGCAGGGCCTTCTTTACCAGAGATACGGCGTCGTGTACATCCAGTTTTCTCATAATATTCATACGATGCACATCTACTGTCTTGGCAGAGAGATTTAATATGGCCGCAATCTCTTTATTGCTCTTTCCCTCTGCAATAAGGGAAAGTACATCCTTCTCCCTTGGTGTGAGTATGTCATTACTCTCTTCCATACCTTCATCCTTCATCTTGAGCAGGGCCTCGTTTACTACACTTGAGGGGAATTTTCGGTCGATATATATCTGATGTTTGTATACTGTATTGATCGCCTTTATCATCTCCTCAATAGTTCCCTCTTTTATGAGGTAACCAAGAGCACCCGCCTTGAGGGCTGATATAAGGTACTCCTTTTCGCCGTACATTGTGAGGATTAGAACTGCTATCCTCGGGTCCGATTGGGTGATCATCCTTGTTACGGAAATCCCGTTTATGTCGGGGAGGGATATGTCCATAATTATTACATCGGGGCTCAACTCCTTTGCCAGACGCAGAGCCTCCTCCCCTTTTGAGGCCTCGCCAATAATCTGAATATTCTCCTGTTTTGCAATGAGTATCTTCAACCCCTCTCTGAGGATTGTATGATCGTCTACCAGTACGACTTTTATCTTGCTCATTTTTTAATCTCCAGAAGTATGGTGGTACCTTCATTCGGCGCCGAGACTATCTTGAGATTCCCTCCTATAGATTCAGCCCGCTCCTTCATACTTATTAACCCTATTCCTTCGAACTGTACTGGATCGTATGAGAATCCCCTCCCGTTGTCTGTGATCTCTATGTAGAACCTGTCTGATGATTCATACAGAAAGATGTTTGCCTCGGTTGCATTTGAATGCCTTAAGATATTGTTTATAGCCTCCTGAGCTATTCTGAAAATCTGTACCTGAACCGAATGGGGGAATTCTATCCTGCTGTTAATCTTTACACCCATATTTATTTTGAGTCCCTCCCTCTGAGAGTGTTCTATAAGCCATCTTAAGGCAGATACCAGTTCCATCTCCTCAAGGGTTGGGGGCCTCAGGTCATAGGATATCCTTCTTATGTCCTCCAGCATCTGGTGGATGATCTCCTGAGTCTTTATGAATATGGGGTTTGTCTTGAGTTCTGGATTTTTAGAGAGTGTGGAGAGATTGAGGCTCAGTAAATATGCAAGCTGCCCCAGTGAATCGTGTACATCCTTGGATATCCTCTTCTTCTCCTCCTCCTGAGCTGCGATGAGCTTTTTGGAGAGACGCGAGAGTTCTACCCTCCTCTGTTCGAGCATCTTTCTGTATTCATAGTTATTGAGAATGGATTCTGTGAGTATGTGAATGGATTTGATTATAGAGAAAACCTCTTCGCTGATGGAGACTTGATTATTAAATGAGAACAGGGAGAATATACCATTTATTTCACTGTCCATCCTGAGTGGGGCAATGAAGAGAGAGACGATATTACAATCTTTCAACGGCTCCTTTAATTGTTGATCCAGAAGGGTCGTTGAGGATATGTCTTCAATAAATACAACCTGATTCTCAGAAAATAGCCCTTTGAAATTTTCTATACTCAGGTAAAGGTGTCCTTCACTGTTATACCCCGATACTCTCTGAGGGTTCTGGGGCTTGAGATAGTGCAGATGCTGGATTGTATCACCCTCCCGGTATACAAGTGTCATTCCGTCGAGACCGGTAATACGAAGTATATCGCTTCCTATCTCATTAATAAAACTCTTAAACTCAATATTCTTGAAATACAATAGCCCAATTCTGTGGAGGAGACGCAGGGCTTCATTCTGTCTTAAAAGGCGCTGTTTTATCTGCTCCGATGTGGAAAATAATATTGCGTTATTGATGGAGATGCCTAACTGGTGTGCCAGGGTCTCAAGGATTGAAAGCTGGTCAAAGTACAATGGGGTGGACTCTCTTCTGCCAAATATGATAAACCCGCTTATCTCCGCCTTTATAACAATAGGGACTGAGACAAGGGATGCAATATCAAAGGTCTCGAATAGCTTCAGTTCTCCCTCAGTTATCTCCTGTTTTGCCCTCTCTTGTATCTGGATTGTCTTGTATTTCTCCTTTGTCCACTGGATTATCCTGCCCGAATTCAGGATCTCCTCAATTTTGTGGATTGTCCCATCCTCGAATTCCTTATGAGAGTAATACGAAAGAACTCTGAGTGTCCTGGTTGAATCTGGCATAAGTATGAACCCGATGGGGAAGTCGAATATCTTACAACTCTCAATAATTGTAGTTCTGACGATGTCGTCTAAGTTTATGGAGCTGCTTGTGAGTTGATGAATCTTGACTAGGCAGGTGAGCTCCCTGTTTCGCCTGTTGACTTCCTCGTATGCCTCTGCTCGCTTCGTTACATCAGAGGCGGAGATGATAAAGATATCTGTTCCAGGCTGCCTCGCTATATTCGCCTCGTATTTTCTTTTTTGTCCATCATACGGTTGTGTCCAGAAGGAGAATGGATAAGGTACGCCTGCATATCCCTCGCCTGCCATCTCAAGTACCTTTAGTATTAGAGTTTTATATCCCTCTTCTGCAATATCAACAATGTTCTTTGGGTTGTACTGAGAGAAGAGGTTATCAAAAGTACGGTTTGTCAGGAGGATATTTCCGCTGACATCTGTGAGGCATATGGCAACGCCAGTGTTATCAAAGAGTGTTTTGTAATCAAATTCGCTCATAGGAAAATATCAAAAGTCTCATCATCGTAAAGGGATCAAATTTATCAAAACCCCCTTTTCTTGATGCCCGGGGAACAAAGAATCTGGTCCTAAAAGGGGATATCCTCTTCATCTACAGGGATGTCAGTCTCCTCAATAATCTCTTCTTTATCCTCTGGGGCTGGAGGGGTCCTGGGGATATCTCCAGATGGTGCAGGACCCAGAAACACTACCTGTGAGGCAATAACCTCAGTTTTGTACTTCTTCTGCCCACTTTTATCCACATAGGAACGGGTAGCGAGTCTTCCCTCCACATATATCTGTCTCCCTGTAGTTAGATAGTCCCGGCATATCTCGGCGAGCTTCCCCCACACTACGATCGAGTGCCACTCTGTCTTCTCCATCCTCTGCCCATCCTTGCCTGTCCACACCTCCTGTGTGGCGAGGGAGAAGTTTACAACAGGCTTTTTGTCCTGTGTGTATCTCATTTCGGGGTCTCTCCCGAGATTCCCTATCAGTATAACCTTGTTTACACTGCCCATAACTACTCCTCCTTATTAAAAGGCGTATGAATATCCGATCGAGAGAGCGAGCCCTCCAGTATTTAAATCCTTCACAAATCCCCTCTCTCCTTCCATATTACTTGCATTTGAGTATATGTATCGCATACATATGTCTGCAGAGCCAAACTTTGTGATGTATGATATCACACCGCCCAGATTGAACTGGAATGAGTTTATTGTATCCAGACTCGTAGATGCATACTCTCTCCTGATGTCAATATCAGTCATATTGATTCCCGCGCCGGCCTCCAATCGGGTCAGTATCTTATCCATCTGGTATTTGTATCCGAAGATGCCCGAAATTGGAACGCCGTGCAGGTGGTATTTTGCTATGGCGTTCCCTGTAAACGGGTCATTTACAAGGTAGTCCTTGTTGATATTATAAGATGCAATCGAACCTCCAAAGAAGAACCCCCTGTAGATATGGAATATGGTACTGAGCTCTCCGTATCCACCCGCATTGCCCAATACAAATGGAAGAAGTGTTCCTCCTCTAATTGAGAATATGACTATGTCTCCAAACCCCCTCTTTTCAATAACCTTCTTCTCCGGGGTAGTTGTGGTTGATGGTGGGGGTGTGGCTTTTGTCTCCTGTATTTTGACAATTGCCTTCTCTTCCCTTTTCTCCTCTACTTTTGGTTTTACTTCTTTTGTAACCTCGGTTGGTGCTGGTTTTGCTGCGATTACAGGTTTTGGGGGCTCTTCCTTTTTCTCTGCATTTGGGGCTACTTGCGGGGCTGGGGTGGGAGATACTGAAGGTGTTTTACCTGTCCCCGGCGCAACAAGCGGCTCAAGGGGTGGTATTAAAGGGGGTACAAACTCCTTTTCCTTAGAGGGTTCCTGTTTTGCGGGTGCAACTGTAGCAATTGCCTTCTCATCCTTTGCCTTCTCCTCCATCTCAACCCGTATGAGAAGTCCTTTTATGGCGGACTTTGAGACTATGAACTGTAGTGTGTGTTCTCCTGCCGGGACTTCAACCTCAACAAATCTGGCATTCCCGGCATTGAAACTTGTGGGATCTTTTATTACAGCACTCCCATCCCTGTCGTTTAATGTGAGTTCATTCACCTTTTTGCCATCAAGATTGATAGAGAAGTTTACGGGGAGCTTTGTAAGAGGATTCTTTCGGTCGATAATCTTTCTGACAATTACTTTGACTTTTGCGGGACCAGATACCTTACTCTCAGCTACAGGCTCAGAGAAGAGGATATAAAACTTCTCAATCTTCCCTTCCGTATCTACCTCTTTCTGGTTGAGTTTTAAGGACAGTTCCCCTCCATACAAAATATTGCTTAGCGATGCAATAATTATTAACAAGAAGAATTTACGCATACCAGACCTCTTTCCCTCTAATGTGCCAGAGAATACTATCTTAATGTCATAGAAATTGCAACATAAAATTATTAGAATAGGGGTTATTAGTGGTGATATCGACAACCTCACAATAAAAAATATGATTCTTCTCCAAATGAGTAAGACCTCATTCCCGTTATGAATTGGGAGATCACCGATCGCCCCTACAGATCTCTCCTGAACCTGAAACCTTTCCAACCTATGAGAATCTTCTCTACCTCTTATGGACCTTTGATAGCACTAAATATTCTGATAATGCTTAAACTAAAAAAAGACGGGGTGGTTCGGGACTATTGGGAGATGGCAGGACTTTTTGAGTATTGGGCTCGATATCTTCATTAAGAGGTGGAATGCCCCTCGAGATGAATATTGTGAGTCACCACTCAGGGCAGCAGACTGGTTAAAGATAGAGAATCTCTATAGCGGCATATTTTCTTCGAATAATATTCTTGATGAGAAGGTGGAGTACTCTTTTAACGAGATAGTATATCTGGCATCGAGCCGATGGTTTGGGATTGAAAAAAACACTTCCCCGGTATACTATGAGGGGGTATGAGGATATTTGTCTTTTTATCAATGTTTTTGTGGCTTGTGATAGGTTGTGAGCGGATTGACGGGAATAGAGTGCCTGTTAGCAATGAAGGATATTATAAATGTATAAGGGATATGGAGTGTGGAATCGGGAGATACTGCTCGAATCAGGGAATCTGTTCTATAGACTGTGTATCAAGCAAGGATTGTATGTACATTACGGAGAAGGAAGGGCTAAAAGGGGATTATTATTGTTCCGCCTGCGGCAGGTGTCTCCCTGTTGATGTGAAAGATACAAACTGCATTATCTCCCGTGATGTGCTGTGCAGAGATGATGAGGAGTGCAGGTATCGACTCTCGGAGGAGTACAGTTGCAGTGAGAATGGACTCTGCGTGAAGAGGTGCAGTAATGACAAGGACTGCAAGAGGATTGGCAGGGGCTGGTCTTGTGGTGAAAAGGGGTTCTGCTCGAGAAAGTGCATATGTGATAAGGACTGTTATTTCTTCGGATGGGGTTATAAATGTCTTCTGCCCGAGGGCGTTGATGAGTCAGAGAACTGCAACAGGGAAACTCCTATCTACGGTGAATGCGTCCCCAGAGAGGGAGGGATAGACTGGGGGAAGGACCTGAATAGACAGAAGGCCTCGTTTGATTATGTAGGTGTCTGGGGATGGAATATAAACTATGCAGTGAGGACCACGGGACTGCCTCTCGTCTCCCAGCAGGATTCTGTATCCATTGCTTATGGACTTGCAAAGATAATTCAGAATTCCAGAAATGGCATAGATATACACCTCAAACTCTGTTCTATCAGGCTCAAGAACTTCAAAGAGGATGACTCAGAGTTTGAGGACCTCGCATATATAATCGTACCCGATGCATATTCGGACAGTATCCCTGTACTTGTAAACAGTGCCGATTCAGTGCCGCCTATGGAGGCGGGTGCAACTTTTGATACGAATATAGTACTGGATATAAGAGGGGCGAGACTCCCCGATCCCTGGAATACACCACTTCCTGACTTTGAAAATACAACTTATGCCTATGATCAGGATCGGGATGGGAAGATCGGGATGACCACATATGTCAATGGAATCCTTACGGGTGAAGTCTATAATGTCCAGAGATGGTGGGCTAAGTATCACATCAGAGTCCTCGATAGAGACAGGATGTCCGGGCTTATAGACTTTAACAGTGAAGAGTCTATAGTTGGTGCCAGCAATAAAATGTTCCTGACAAAGATAAATGTGGTGAGACATCCGCAGAGTGACAGGAGTTATTTCAGGGCACTCCGATTGCCCGATGATACGGACTGCAAGACGGTACTCGAGATGAAGGATAGAGAAGACTCGTTTTTGAAGTTTACTCCTCACTACAGAGAATAGAGATTTTTGCCTTATCCCCGAAAAATCTATAGATTGTAAGATGCTATGCAGGTTTTGCCTCTACTTCTGTCTGTCTGCTATCTCAGTGGCTCTATCTTATAGGTACCATCACAGGCCCGTGTAACTCTCACCACCATATCCATTCGTCCATTGTACTCTGGGTGTTGACTCCTGACCATTTTGAAGTCCGTGACCTTTATGAAGTCCGTTAGAAACTCTATCTCACTCATCACATCTTCACTCACATCTTCTACAATGGACCTCCTGATGAGATAACTGAGTCTCTCCCTTGCTGCCGTCTCTATGCAGTGGCCCTGCAGAATCAATATGACACTATTCACTTCTGGCACACCTGAACCCAACGGTCATAAGCCTCTCTGAGGGAAGGGCGTACATACGATTGCTCTTCCTCAGGTCGAGAGCAGTGCTCTTAAATGAACCACCTCTAATGACCCTGTAGGTCCCGGTAAGTGGCCCTTTGGGGTTGGTGGTATTCATTGTCAGGTAGGCGTTCTTGTCGTACCAGTCTGCCACCCATTCAGCCACATTCCCAGCCATATCCATAACCCCATACCCGCTTGCACCCTTTATGAAGCTCCCCACCTCCTTTATCTTCAGGTCACACTCTACAAAGTTGGCTCTTGTGCAATCGGGTCTCTCGTCGCCCCAGGGGTATTCTGTATTTCGGTTCTTCTGAGATGCGGCCTTCTCCCATTCCGCCTCGGTTGGGAGTCTCTTATGCACCCATTCACAGTAGGTTCTGGCGTCATTGTAACTGACACCCACAACCGGCGCGGAGGGGGATTGATTTACTAAAAATTTCTGGGGTTCACCACAGACCTTCGCCTGCACACACCTCTGATATTGCAGATTGGTAACTTCATACCTGTCTATGTAGTATGCCGAAAGGAGTACCTTGCGAGGGGGCTTCTCGTCGTCCTTACCCTTATCGCTCCCCATTATAAATTCACCAGCAGGGATGTAGACCTCTTCGCCCCTTAAGGGGGATACAGAAGGTGATAAAATATTTTTATAGAAGAGGAAGTAGTAAATTCCTCCTCCCAGAAGTATCAATATCAGGATGGCTATGAGTATCAGAACCCATTTGCTGCCTCTCTCACTCCCTGCCCTCTCTGGTGGCTGCGTAACCATAGAGTCCGGAGATATTACAGGGGGTGAGCTGCCCATAGACTCTATTGCCTTCTTGAACTCCTGGGCGCTCTGGTATCGTTCATCCGGGTTTTTTGCCAGTACCTTCATCAATACCTTCTCTACGGACTCCGGGAGACTCCCGTCGATACTCCTCGGGGAGGGCGGGGGGAGCTCTACATGACTCTTCCTCACCTCATAGTCGCTCTCGGCGTTGAACGGAACTCTCCCTGTGAGTGCCTCATAGAGGGTTATTCCGAGAGAATATAGGTCGGACCTGGCATCCAGTTCTGCACCCCTTATCTGTTCGGGGGACATATACCACACCGTCCCTACAGCTATCCCGGTCGCTGTGAGTTTGGTGCCGCCTGTGAGCTTTGCAATGCCAAAGTCCATCACCTTGACTCTCATATCACTGGTGATCATAATATTGGCGGGCTTTATATCCCTGTGGATTACTCCCATCTGATGGGCATACCCCAGGGCATCACAGACCTGGGAGAATATCCGGATTGCCTCGTCAAGAGAGAGTTTACCCTTCTCCCTAATGTATTCCTCGAGGGTCTTCCCCTTTACAAACTGCATTATAAGGTAGAACTTCATATCCTCCTCGAGGAAGTTGTAGAGCGTGACGATATTGGGGTGATCGAGCTTTGCCAGGAGCCTCGCCTCATTTATGAATCGAGTCCTGATGTTTTCATCCTGAGAGAGCTCGGGGGGAAGCATCTTTATTGCAACTTCCTGACCTGAGAGGTTGTGCACAGCCTTATATACCACACCCATTCCCCCCTCCCCCAGTTTTGCCACCACCTCATAATTCTTCCCGATTATGATCTTTGACTCCTGCTGTGGCTGAAAGGCCCCCACTACAACGGTCTTTCGGGAGAGAGGCTCTCCGCAACTCAGACAGAACTTTGCATCCGGGGCATTATCGGTGTTACACTTTGGGCACTTCATACCTCACTCTCCTTTATAAAGGACCAGTTGAACAGTTATATTGTCATTGCCTCCCCTCCTGTTTGCCTCATCTATCAGAGAGGATACACACCTCTGAACATCCCCCTCCTTTGCAATCTCCAGTATCTCCTCGTCGGACATAGAGTCAAATAGACCATCCGAACACATAAGGAGTCTGTCCTGATTTATGAGTTTGAGCGTACCTACCGGCTCGTCATATTCAAGATAGAATCTCCCGCCAAGTGCCTTATTGACTATATTTCTCTCTGGGTGCATCAGGGACTCTGCGTAAGTGATTATCCCATCGTCAAGCATCTTCTGAACGAGGGTATGGTCCTTTGTCAGTCTCTTAATCTTCCCATCTCTGATGAGGTATAACCGGCAATCCCCGAGGTGTCTAAAGTAGGCAGTATCCCCCTTTACTACAAGGAGTATCGCAGTAGCCCCCATCCCGTAAAGCTCCAGATTTGCATTTGCGTAATCCCTTATCATTCGATTTGCTGTACTGAGGGACTCGTCTATGAGCGACTCCACTGGCATATTATCTTTTGCGTGAGCCTCAAAATACTCCCTTACTGTATCAACGGCTATCTTGCTGGCTACCTTCCCTCCCCTGTGACCACCCATCCCGTCCGCTATCATAAGCAAGTCAATATCCCCGATTCGATAGTAGCCAAAGTAGTCCTCATTCACAGCCCTGACCATCCCCGTATGACTCATATTCCCTACAATTATACCCATTAATTCTTCTTAAACCTCACAAATGTTGTGTTGAAAGTCCCAAAGGTAATATTATCCCCATCTTTCAAAAGCACCTCTCTATCAATCCTGACCCCATTCACAAATGTACCATTGGTAGAGCCGAGGTCTTTTATATAGAAATTCCCATCTCTATAGGATATCACTGCGTGTCTGCTGCTCACCGTATCCACATCAATCCTCACACTGGAATTCGGGGCTGCTCCAATGATATTCTCTCCACTCAATATCCTGAAGTCCTCCCCATCAGACCTCCTGTCGAAGCTCACGAGCCAGCCTGAAAGGACAGGGGCCGTGCTTGAAGAACCTGTCCCGACTACCCGGGTCTTTCTTACATCAGATGAGGGCGGTGGGCTTACCATAAACTCCTTAACAGGACTATCCTGGCTTGCCGGGCCAGACAGAGTATTTATCTCAAAGAGCGTCTTCCCCTTATCCTCAGGAGCAATGGTTTTAACCTTTGGAGCCCTTTGAGTTGCACACTGGGAGCAGATTTCCTCCCCATCCTTCATTATGTGCCCATTTGGACAGACCCTTTGCTTAAGTTTGAATCCACACCCACCGCAGAATTTGGCATTGTCTGAATTCTCCATCCCACAATTTGGACACTTCATTTTAAGCCCCTCTTCATAGAACTTAGCATTTTAGTGAAATATTCGTGACTGTTGTTATAGAATTTTATCTGAGAATCCATCTCCGAAAGGAGCCCCTCCTTCTGCTTTGTCAGGTTTGCCTTTTCAACGGAGATCTTGCTGAGTCTATTCTTTGTCTTCTCATCTTTTGATGCCCTCTCCTTATGGGAAAGTAGTTCAGCCTCCTCTCTGTTCAGTTCCGAAAGCTGTCTCTCTGCCAGTTGATACATATTCTTCCTTGTGGCGTAGGACTTTATGGCAGATATGGCGAGTTCCTCCGCGGCTATAGCCTCCATAATATTCTTATGGATCAAATCCATCTCCAGGGGAGTTTTTAGGTGGTTGAAACTCTCCTTTTCAGTTGTGAGCCTCTTCTCAAGACTCTGTATCTTTGCCTCAAACTCTGTAATGGATATACCATCCTTCTTTATTGCCTCCACACTCTTTTCCAGTTCAGCCCCTATCTGCTCCAGATTATTCACAATGGGTTTCGCCGCCTCCACATACTCTTTCCTGCCACTCGTACAGCTCACAAGCACAGAAACAATAAGTACAACAACAAACAACTTCTTCATATCATAGACTCCTGCTTAATCGGGCAAATAGGTTATTACAATGTCTCAAAATAGTCAAACTTTTTAATAAGTCCAAAACTCAGTTATTTGCGGGCAAATAAATAAGTAATCATTCCTCTTTGATAAAAGACTAATCCAACAGGCTGACACCGTTGAACAACACCATCTTATTCCCTCTAACCCCTTCCCATAAAACCCTTCCTCAACCTTCTACCACACCTCCTTACACCATATACCCTCTCGCCTCAGATGGATATATCCTACCCATCCCATACCAGTTTTGTTCCCATTTACCTCCAACTGATATACTCTCCTCCCCCACTACCCCATACCATTAAAGCATACCTTACTACTCCTAACCCATTGATATCATTCTACTTCCCATTTTTGGTGCCAGTTACAAATAGTTATTATTAGCACGATATTAGAGTTCAAAAGCAAAGGATTTTCCTTAACAGCTTGAGGCGTCTTTATATACTTGACTGCGCAGGTCAGGATTTATAGTTCCCTCATTTATATAAAAACCTTATCAAATACTACCGTTTGATCTTGAATGTGTCTTCCTGAGCTGATCTTTTTATCTTCTTTGTCTTTGTGGTTGTTGTGGTATGAGAACCTCTCCTCTTCATCTTCCTGTTGGTTGTGCTTGTGGTAGTCTCCCTCTGTCTTGATACTACATGTTGGAGTTCCTTCACGAACATCTCTCTGGTCTCACTCTCCTCCCACTCCCCTGCGATCGAGATGTTGTCGATACTTATATCCAGAAGCTCAGAATAGTATACGAGTATCCTCTTTCGCCAGGGCTCACCTGAGAACTCCATCTCAATCTTCCTTCTACCGTTCTCTCCCACCATCTCCTTCAACTCCTGATGCTCTGCAATTGCCAGTATTTGGGCGAAGAGGGTATTGCTATCGCCGGCATTGTACAGAAGGAGCTCCTCTCCATTTTTGAAGGCTGACTCGATGGCAGGAGTAAGGGTAGTTACAACGGGAATACCCGCAGACATTATGTCGAGCATCTTTAATGGAATGACACCGCCTATGATATTTCTGTTAGAGTCATTCAGCGGAACTACGCCAACATCGGTCCTCTTGAAGATGTCTTCGAGTTCAGAGCCATATCGTGGTCCTTCGAACCTGAACACATCGTCTATACCAAGTTTCTGTAGTCTCGAGACTATTTCCCCCAGTCTCTCTGGTTGCGTAAATCCTACAACGATTACCTGAATCTTCTTCTGTCTTTTCAATCTCTTTATGGCATTGAAGAATGTATCTATGTCCTCCCAACCCGAAAAACTCCCCATATAGAGGATATTGAATGTCTCTTCCTGGATCTTCTCGAGCTTTTTGTGAAGTCTGACGACACCGGGTATAAAGCGTGTCTTATCACCCAGCCCCTTATTAGAAAAGTATTCGAGCATAGTAGCAGATGGAACGAATATACGATCCACCTTATTTAGACAGGTTGATTCTTCTTCCTTTACCTGATTGTAGAGACTCTGAGATATGCTGGAGAACTTAAGGTCCCAGGACGAGAGTGAATAGACATCGTATATAGTATAGAAGCCGTAGTCATCTTTCAGATTACAAGCCACCAGTCCGCCAAATGGGTCTGTGAAGTGGACCACATCGTACATACCGCCTTCGAGCTGACGGGAGAGGGCCCTCCTGAAAGAGCTTATGCGCTCCTTAAGAGTCATATTCTCTACGGGAACCCTGTAGATTCTGGCACCCAGCCACTTTTCGAGATGGGCAAGACCCTCGTATTTTAATGTCAAGACATCTACACTGAATGCCCTCCTAAGGCAGTCTGTCAGCATAAGCACCTTGGTCGCCATATATGAGGCATTGGGCACACACTCGAAACTGACTATGAGTACTTTGTTTTCCATACAATACCTAATGTATTAGTTGAAATTATATACAAAAATTTTATTTTGTCATCTCTTTTCTTTGCCCTGATTTTTTATGCGATCTGGCAAACAGAAGGTTTTAGTTATAGATACCGCTACCTGTTGATACAACAGGGGGCAGGTATCTCAAGCCATTCAATGAGTGGAGATTGTAGAAAAATAAGAATGAATTATGTAGTTGCAGATGTTCAGTATGAAGGAATAAAGAGGCATATGTCAATGTCTGCGTAGCGTAAAAATTATATACTCAATGGACCTTTTGACACTGTGAGTGAAATCACATTTTTGTTGACAGTCCTTTCATTGTCTGATTTGATAAAGTAATGGATTCTTGTGGAGAATCAGTTGGAAGATAAAAACTCAATAGATGTACTGCATAGAAGACTCGAGAGGCTTGCCACCCTCCCGATATATCTGAGAGGGCAGCAGTATTTTAGAGATGGTTATGTCCTCTCCCTGAAGGTGGAGAAGGGGGAGGATTATATCAGGCTCGCAGGGAATGTAAGGAATCAGAACGGAAAGGTGTACACTACATTTGTCAAATTGAGAAATAACGATCTGGTGGAGAAGAGCTGTACCTGTCCCTTTATTGGGAATATCTGCAAGCATATGGTTGCCATAGTAATTGCGTATCTCGAGGGGGCGTTTATGGAGGAGGAGAAGCCTCAGCCTGTGCGAGTCTCTCTCCTTGACCACCTCAAAATAAAGAGACAGAAGGTTGAGACGGATGTCCAGAAGATAAAGTATGTGATGGTATTCATAGGTAATTCAAGTGCAGTATTGAAGTTCCTCGACTACAAGACCAGTAAGAATGCAGGACCGCTTACAGAGGATATAATCCAGAAATACACCCTCACCCCTCAGGAGAGAGTCTATATCTATTTCTTCAGGAGTTTTTACGACCCCCTGTATGGTGGTATACCTGTGACGGAAGAAAATTTTCAGGAGATACTCGGATTTTTCAATATAGTCGATGTATATGATGTATTTCGCCAGACTCCAATCAGGGTGAATCCCCAGGGTTCATTCCCGATCAGGTTTCTGGTGGAGAAGAAGAAGGAGGATGGGAATACCTACCTGAGGCTAAAGCACATATCAGAAGAGGTCGTGATATTCCCCGAGAATCAGCCCCTTGCTGTATACAAAGATGGTGTGATATACCCCCTATCAGAGGTGGAGTCCAACCTCTGGCAGTATATCACAAAATTCGGGAGCATAGAGATCGAAAAGGATGATGCCCTAATGCTCCTCGAACTCATCAAGCAGGAGAACCCGAATATAAAGTTTGTGGACTCCGAGAATAATGAGGTGATGGTCTCGCTTGATTACTCCTCTCTACCGACGGGTATTGTAGACATAAGACCCAGCAAGGTAGATTGCGCAGTGGAACTCCTGTATGATTATTCAGGTGTGAAGATATCCGACTCTCTCTTAATTACCCGATACTGTCTGATAGACAACGGTAAGCAACTGAATGTCATCAAGAGAAATACGGATTATGAAAAGGGGATCAAAGACACCCTGATGGAGAAGGGGTTTGAGTTGAACGATGGGAAGTGGAGTATCAGGCTCGATGACCTGTTGTCTATACTGTATAATAATGCCGAATTCTTCAACGGGAGTATCAGACTCTCAGAGGATTCGCCCGTAAGAAGGATATCCTTTATTAAACCTGTCCTCTTCAAACTCAAACTCACAATGCCCGAGGGTTTAAACTGGTTTGAACTCAAGATGAGCTTCTTCTCAGATAAGCGAGAGATACCCTCAGATCTCGTAATAAATGCCCTCTCAGAGGGGAGGAGGTTTGTACAGATAGAGGAGAATGTCTTTCTACCCCTCGACAATGATGTACTTATAAAACTCTGGGAGGATCTGCAGGAGTATGGATATGTGGATGTGGAGAAGCAGCAGCTCAGGATGCCCACCTTCTCTCTGAAACTTATAGAGGGGACTTTGAAGTTGATAAAGGATATAGAGTACGATGAGAATGTGAAGCGACTCAAGATGATGTTTGATAAATTCGAAGGGATAAAGGAGGTAGAACCACCCAAGGGGCTCAAGGCTGAACTCTGGGATTTCCAGAAGAAGGGCTTGAACTGGCTCGTATTTCTGTCTGACTTCGGCCTGTCAGGGATTCTGGCAGACGATATGGGACTTGGTAAGACCATTCAGGCAATAGCCCTTTTGCAATACAAGAAGGAGAAGGAAGGTTCAAGGACGAGTCTTGTAATCACCCCCACATCGGTATTGCAGAACTGGTACTTTGAGATTCAGAAGTTTGCCCCATCTCTGAGGACATATATCTACTACGGGAGGCTGCGAAAGGAGAAACTGCCCTCATTCAATGATTATGATGTGGTCCTCACATCCTATGGTATTCTGCGGAGGGATTATGAGATCCTCGAGAATATGAAGTTCAGGTATATCATCCTGGACGAGGCTCAGAATATAAAGAACTTCACCTCAATGACCAAGAAGGTCAGCAAGCTCCTCAAGGCCGATTACAAGATCGCCCTCACAGGTACACCTCTCGAGAACAGACCACTGGAGTTGTGGTCCATATTCGATTTTCTGATGCCTGGATATCTGGGTAGTCTGGAGAGATTTAAGAGAGTCTATGATGTGCCCATTGTCAAACTGAATGACGACAAGGCATCTAACAGGTTGAAGAAACTGACCTCTACATTCGTCCTGAGGAGACTCAAGGATCAGGTGGCATCGGATCTCCCCCCGAAGATGGAGATCATCCAGAAGTGTAATCTCTCAGACGAGCAGAAGGAGATATACAAATCTATACTGAAGGCACAGAGAGAAAGGGTTTTTGAGGAGATTGAGAAGAAGGGGATTGCAAAGAGCTCCATCACCATTTTATCCGCTCTGATGAAACTGAGGCAGGTCTGCTGCCATCCCAACTTAGTGAGTGAATTGAAGAGCGAGAAGAGGATGGAGTCTGCAAAACTGGAACTTATGAAGGATATTGTGGATAGCGTACTTGATGAAGGACACAGGGTCATAATCTATTCCCAGTTTGTAGAGATGCTCTCGATCATTAAAAGCGAATTCGATAAGGAGAATCTGCCTTATCTGTACCTCGATGGCTCTACACCGGCGGCGAAGCGCCTCAAGCTTGTAGAGGAGTTCAATACAAACAGGGATTGCAATCTATTCCTCATCAGTCTGAGGGCGGGTGGAGTAGGGCTCAATATAACAGGTGCAGATTATGTAATCCATTACGACCCCTGGTGGAATCCGGCGGTGATGGATCAGGCGACCGACAGGGTTCACAGGATAGGACAGACAAAGAATGTATTTGTGTACAAACTCATCACCATTGGCACTGTAGAGGAGAAGATCCTGAAATTGCAGGAGAAGAAGAAGAGCATCTTCGACAGGGTCATAGGAAATGAAGAGAGTATAGGTAAGCTGATAGGTAAAGAGGAATTGTCAATGTTATTCAGTTTTGATGAATAAACTTCTTTCAAGGAGGAAAGAATGAATAAGGGTAATTTGTTTAAGTTTTTAGGCTTTTTGTTTCTGATCGTGGCATCCCTTGTGCCGTATTACTGTGGCACCACGAGAGACAATGAAGCCTCACATGTAAAACCAAAGGATGCATCCATAATGGATGTATCAGGAGTTGGGGATGTGGAGATCACCGATGGTGGCTACATAGTTACGACCATATACAATATTCAGAATGGGTCGATTCCTGAGAACTCGCTCATAGAGGTCAGAGATGTAGTGGTAACGAGCCCCACATTCAAATCCTCTTCCAAATCTACCGACAATGATTCATTCTTTGTAATCGAGAAGGAAGGGGGTAAGTATTCGGGTATCTATGTCTTCTTTAAAAACAACAAGGCTGATGTGGCGATTGGCGATCTGGTAGATATTCGCGGTACATATATGGAGTACTTCAACAACAGCCAGATCGTTGCCACCGAGGTAATAAAGAAGGGGACATCCCCGCTGCCAGCACCTGTGGATGTAGACCCTGCGAAGGTAAAGACGGGGGGAGAGGAGTCCGAGAGCTACGAGGGGGTTCTGGTGAGGATCCTGAATGTGGATGTGACTAACGACTCCGTTCTGGGTACGGACGGGAAGCCCCACGGGGATTTTGAGGTGACGGGTGGACTCATCGTGGGTAAGATTTTTCCAAGGAATTACAGGGCAAAGAATGGAGACCATCTGGAATCTGTGATAGGTATACTCAATTATAGTTTTGATCAGATGAGGCTCCAGCCAAGAGATGACAATGATATAATTGTAGGTTCTATTACTGATGGCGGAATGGATGTCTCAGGGGATACATCTGTTACAACGGGTTTAACTATATATGACATTCAGGATGTAAACTCACCTAAACATCCCTCAGAGAATTCTACTGTAAGGATTGAAAATGTAGTGGTGACGGGTGGACAGTTCAATGCATCTAAAAACCTCTATGGTATTTTCGTGCAGGAGAAGAATGGTGGGCCATATTCGGGTATTCTGGTAGTCTACAATCAGACCTCCGGACTTGGTCCGTTTGCGATAGGGGATGTGGTTACCATCGAGGGGACTTACAAAGAATACTATGATATGTCCGAGATAGTGGCAACAAATATCACGAAGACGGATTCGGGGTATAAAATTGAACCTGCAGTAGTGGATCCTGCCAGCGTAGCAACTGGTGGACCAGACTCTGAGAAGTATGAAGGAGTTTTGATAAAGGTAGAGAATGTGGAGGTAATAAGTGCGAATCCGGACGAATCGATGGAGAAGGATTATAAGGAGTTTATGATAACGGGAAATCTGAGGGTGAATGACAAGTATAGTTATTCATACACAGCCCACCGAAGGGTTGGGGATAAGTTTGATTATATCATTGGTATACTGGACTATGACTTCTCCAATTTCAAACTCAACCCGAGGTCAGATGATGACCTGGCCCTCGCGGGCAGTGTAAAGCCCGATGCAGGACCTGAAGATACCGGTATTCAGGATACAGGGGATCAGGATGCCAGCACTTCTGACACAGGTGCTTCTGCAAAGAGATGTGCAAATAATGTGGTAATCAGTCAGGTGAAGACTTCTGGCCCTGGCGATGGTGGAGTAAATCATCAGGACGAGTTTATAGAGATCTACAATCCTCTTACTACTGATGTAGATTTGAATGGATTCAAACTGCAGTACAAATCTGCAACCGGGACCACCTGGAAGGATCTGGCTGTATTCTCCGGCAAGACTATAGGCGCCGGAAAATTCCTGCTCGTGGCATCCGATGCCGCTCAACTCGGCAATGTCACGCCTGATATCACCTATTCGAGCAGCCAGCTTGGGTTAGCGGTTTCTGGAGGAAATGTTAGAATTATCGATGCCTCTTCCAATGTAGTGGATAGGGTAGCCTGGGGTAATGGAGATTCACCTGAGGGGAAACCTGTTGCCCCGCCTGTTACGGGTGGCTCAATAATCAGGAAGGCCAGGGCTGATTCTACAGCTGAGTCTATGAAGAGTGGTGGTGCTGACGAAAAGTCGGGTCACGGATATGATACAGATAATAATGCCAGTGATTTTGTGCTACTGGATGTAGCAGAGCCAAATAATTCAGCAAGTGATCCAGAGCCAAGCGTCTGTGTAGAATAGTAAAAAAAACCTATTTTATCTGAAGTAAATATTCGGTTACGACTGGCAATTATAGTTTTTATTTTTGCACCATTTCTAACGGCAAAATGAGGTATAGTATTTGGCGAAATGGTTATTCTGGATTGTAGAAATAGTATTGGTTTTATCTGGTGACATAGCTCGTGGGGAATAAAAGATGGGCTATAAGGCATAAAGGTGATACATATCTTGTAAAAGAAGGGGTTTTGCAATAGTGTTACCATGGATATGGTGCATTCCAGGAGATATTTGAAAGGTTTGCTGATTTTTGATTTATATAAAGGCCCTGATTACAGGTAGAAGGGATCGGCTAAATGTGACTGGTGTACCCTCAAAGTCGTCGAACATATAAGTAAGATAGTCACTTATATGGGGTTTTTTAGCGTAGTCTATATGCCCAACTGGACTAAACTCCTCGATTGAGAGATATTCGTATGCATTCCTGGGACCACCCGTAAGCCTGCCGATATATCCGATATATGTAAACAACTTCTCAAATTCAGAGAACAACCTCTTCTGGGATGGATATGCCTCTATAACTCTCTTCTTTGCCTCCAGTTCCTCGGGTGTAAGATAGATTCGGTATCGCACACCCTTATATAGAGGGTGAAATCTCATAGCAAGAAGAATTGTATATTCGTATTCCGGGAGGTGGATGAAGTCAATTCTCTTATTCCTCTCCCGCTCATAGTCTCTAATTGCACAGAAGGCAAAGAAGTGGGTGAGGTCGTGTTCTATGTGCCCTCCCTGATAGGCGTCTGTGATTACCACATCCGGTTCGTAATCGAATACACACCCTTTTACACTCTCCTTGATCTCCTCAAAAAACTTTATATGTGTCCTGATTGACTGTGGGTTTTTATAGAGCTCTGCAAATCTCTTGTATATCTCCACCTCAGAGAATCCTAAGAATTTCAGATTCTCTTCTGAGATCCCCACAGCCTTTGCGGCATTGATAGCCTCCCTCTTTCGTATCTCGGCGTATTCAGAAGGGGTAATTTTCATCTCAAAGTAGAGACCATCTCCATTTGTAAGCCAGGTGATATGTGTGTTTGGTCCAAGTCTTGTTATGAGCCCGGCATAGTTGAGTTCGTCATCATAATGGGCGATTATAAAGAGGGGCCTCTTATACCCCTTCTCCTTTAAAAACTGGTCTCCATCCCTGATATCTCTCTTGAAAATCATATAATCCTCCTCTTCGAACTTTATTATCACCAAAATTGGAATTGGGCAAAGGATTAATGTTAGGTCTTTAACTGACTTGCAACAATCTCCTTTTGATGGTATCTATTTACTAACCTATTTTCAAGGAGGAGAAGGTGAGAGAAGTTTCGACCCTGCTGGTTCTGGTCTTTATATTCTCTATGGGTTTTGCCTGTTTGGGTAATGGTGAATCATCGGGAGATGCCGGGGTTATGGATGTGGAGGTGAACGATGTATTCGTCGATGTGGGTACAGATGGGGATACCATACAGGATACAGGGTATATCCCGCCGAGGACATTTTACAAGGTGGATAAGCACGCCGTGGTGGTAAAGGATACACCATACCTTGAGGAGTGGGTAAAATTTTATCCCAAAAGTGATAAAGGGAGTGAGATAAATGCTATCTCTCTTGTGGAGTTCAATAAGAAGGTTTATGCCCTTTCATCGGGAAGGCTCTTAAAATACAACCCGATTACTGATGCATTTGAAGAGATGGACACACCTTTCACTGATATAAAGAGGATTGGCAGGGTTATGGATTCAGATTATCTAATCCTCTATACGACGGACAGGGTGGTTCTTTTCAAGGAAGGCGAGATAAATGAGATAGATATTTCGGGTCTCGGAGGGGAGATCCTCTCCCTTGCGGGGACTGATAACAACTACTATATTGCAACAGCAGATTCTGTCTTTACTCTCAGAGGGGATTTGAGTGGCTTTGAGAGGCTGCCTCTTAATATTACAGGTATAAAGGCCATTGCAGTAAGTGGTGATAAAGAGCTCTTTGTAGCGACCGACAATGGATTGTATGAGTATGATGGAAGTACACTAAAGCAATATACTGCTGCAAACAACGAGGTAGGGGACAACCTCATCTCCTCACTCGCAATATGCGAGGATAAGAAGAGTCTGTTGATCGGCTCATATTCTGGATTTACCCTCTATAAGGATGGAAAGTTTGAACGATTCTTCGCAAAGGTGGATGGGCTACCTATGAATCAGACGACATCGACCTCCTGCAACAAGAATCTACTTGCCCTCGGTCACATAATAGGCGCTACATTTATTAACACTGCGGATTCTCACATCGACTACTACCTCTCGAAGAGGTGGATACTCGACGAGTATGTCAACGATGTGCTGATTGACGAAAGCGGGAATAGATTCATTGCCACGAAGAAGGGCATTTCGAGGATATACCTCGTGGAGACTACACTCGCTGACAAGATAAGATATTTTGAGGATATTCAGAATCGCTACTTCTGGCGGATGGACGGGTTTGTACCACCCGATCTGGTCTCGAGTGATGAATTCGAGATAAAAGATCCGAGGGTAGATGATTCTGATAATGATGGGCTTTGGACCCAGATGCAGATTGCGGCGTGGTGTATGGCATACGCCGTTACAAAGGACGAATACTACTATCAGAAGGCTCGAAAGGCGATTGAGGTGATGTTTCTGGAGGTGGATATACCTGCTGTGGACTTCGAGAAGGCGGGTCTGGGTTACGGGTTTGTGACCCGTTCTCTGGTCAGGGAGGACGAAGGGGATGTCTATACAAGCAAGGCGACTCAGAGTAACTGGCACCCCGTAGAGTACAAAGGGAAGAGGTATTACTGGAAGGACGATACATCCTCGGACGAGATCGATGGGCACTTCTTCGGTTATTCCTTTTACTACGACCACTGTGCAAAGGACGATGCGGAGAGGGCAGAGGTGGCGAAGAGACTCGGTGGTATTGCGGATTATATTCTGCGAAACGGGTATCAGTTGCTCGATCTGGACGGAAAGAAGACCACCTGGGGTCACTGGCAGCCGGACTATATAGGGGTTGCTGTGGATGGTATGGACAGGTGCCTTAAGAAATATCCTCTGGATCTGTGTATGGAGTCAGCCCACGGCGGTGGATGGTTGAATGGCACTCAGATATTGGGATTTATGCTCGCTGCATACAGGGTTACTGGAGATATAAAATTTTACAATGCCTATGAGGAGTTGATAACCAAATATAAATACGATAAACTCATTGAATTCTCCGACGATGTCTGGACAGTTACAAGACCGGCTATTGCAAACCACTCGGATCACGAACTCGCTATGCTGGCATATACGACTCTCTTAAGGTATGAACCAGATCCGGACAGGAGGGCGAAGTGGCTGAATAACCTCTTGAAATTCTACGAATGGGAGATACCCGAGAGACAGCCTATGTGGGCAGCGGTTGTGGCTCTATATAGCGAAGACGGGGCAAGGGTGGAGGATGCCATCAGGACGATGAGAGAGATACCGCGGGATTTGAGAGAGGTATATGTAGACAACAGCAACAGACTCGACGCAAAGGACAACGGACTCGACAGGCATAAGAATCCTCAATGGGACAGGGTGTTCCCCTATGATGAGATTCGTAAGATGTGGTGGAACGGGAATCCTTATGCAAAGGCAGATGGGTCAAGTCCAAAGGTATATGGTGGACCGATGTTCTTCTCCATAGCCTATTGGATGCTGAGATATTCAGGGGTTCTCATAGAGTAAGATACACCGGGTTAAGAAGAATCTGTGTATCATAGTGTTCGGTCCTGAGGTATTTTCAATTATTTTTGATTTGATTTTTGTGCCCAAAATGGTAATAATTTGAATCTCTCAAAGACTGTACGAGGTCTGGATGGTAGAGAAGTCGATCTTCATAAAGGATATCAAGGAGAAACAGAAGATATTCAGTCCCTTTCTGGTGAGGTCCAAGACCACTCCATTGAATAAGAAGGGAGACCCTTATCTGAATCTGTTGCTCTCAGATAAGACAGGGGATGTGGAGGCGAGGGTGTGGGAGAATGTACAGGAGATATCGGAGAGGTTTGATTCGGGAGATGTGGTGATGGTGGATGGGATAGCCCAGAGTTATCAGGGGAGGATACAACTCCGGGTGAATGCCATCAGCAAACTGGACAGAAGCGAGATAAATATAGAGGACTACCTCCCTGTAAGCCCCATACCGTTAAATAAATTGTGGGATGAGGCTAAGCAGCTTCTGAATTCAATCACGAATCCCGATCTCAAGAGGCTGATATATGCCATATACGATGACAGGTCGCTTGTGGAGGCCATAAAGAAGTCCCCCGCCGCAAAGGAGATTCATCACAACTTCATAGGTGGATTACTATACCATAGCCTCTCTATGATGAGGGTGGCAAACTTTATAGCCTCTCATTATCCCATTCTCAATAGAGACCTTTTGATACTGGGTGCCTTTCTGCACGATATCGGGAAGATAAAGGAACTCTCTATTGAGCAGTTCTTTGATTACACTGATGAGGGTAAGCTTCTGGGACACATTGTGATAGGTGACAGGATACTCTGTGATCTCATATCGAGGGTGGAAAACTTCCCGCAGGAACTGGCTTACGAACTCAGGCATATTCTCCTCTCCCATCACGGGGATCTCTCGAAGGGCTCACCAAAACTCCCGATGACTATGGAGGCCCTCGTCATATCCTTCATAGATGATATGGATGCGAGGATAGAGAACTGGAGGAAGATCCTCGAGAAGGAGGATGGGAAGAGGTGGACTGCATATCAGAAGATGTATGAGCGACCCCTGTTCAAGGGTTATAACTGGGAGAATGGGGGTGAGAATAGTCAGGATGAGTTCGATGGGTTCAAACCATTCGCCCAGATGAATCTTATAGAACTGCTGAAGAAGGGTGAGAAGTAATGCAGGATAAGGAGATCAGAGAGGCCCTTCTCTCTATGGGTCTTATAAACCAGTATCAACTTGAGTACGCCGATGAGTGGGTGCGCCGCTCTCAGACCTCCTTTTTGAATGCTGTCCTTGAGCTTCGTTTGATAAATGAGGTCTCCCTTCTGAAATATCTGGCCACTGTTGAGAAGACCAAGTATGTCTCATCTGAGAAGCTGAGCAGACTGAAGTTCTCCCAGAGGGTTTTGAGTTACATCTCCTCTGAGCGGGCACAGAGATTAAATGCAATGCCTATTTATATAGAGCCTGAGTCGGGTTCGGTGGTGTTTGTTATGTCCTATCCGTTTGATTCGCAGAGGGTAGAGGAGATAAGGAATATTATGCAGGGTATGCCCATCAATATATATGTAGCCCTCCCCGCGGCGATAAACGCCCTTATCAAGAAGGGGTTCTTCAATGATGCCTCGGCCTTCGACAACATACAGGAGAGTATATACGAGGACATAGACAGGCAGGTGAGGATGCTATTCAAGGAGGAAGGAGAGACCCCATCGGTGAAGAGAGAGGAGGAGAAGGGGAGCAGGGAGGCAGAGTCAGAGCTCTCCCCGCTGATAGCAGAGCTACCTGATATAATGCTGAAAGAGGATACAAAAGATATCGTGATGGATAAGTCCCGGGATAAGGTGAGTGGTCTCTGGGCCCTTGCCGATGAACGCCTCCTCGAACTGGTAAACACCTTTGCAAGTATCCTTGATACCATCAAAGGAGGACAGAAAGGGCACTCCTCAATGGTAGCAAAGAAGTCTGTCTCGCTGGCAGAGAGGATCGGGCTTTCGCGTGAGGAGAAGTTCTTTATAGAACTTGCCTCCTATCTCCACGAGGTGGGGAAGAGGTCTGATATTCACATCACCCTTCTCTCTATGCACTCTGATGATAAGTATGTGGAGGCGGCAAAGACCTCATATAATCTCCCGGTAAACCTCTTTTCAAAGGTGAATCTCCCATCTGAGGTGGGGAATATCCTCTCTCATATTTATGAATTCTACGACGGGAGTGGTATCCCCGATGGACTCTCGGGGGATAAGATCCCCGCAGGGAGCCGGATTATCGCCATAGTGGATGCCTTTGAGGATCTCATTCACAACCCCGATAACTACGCCAGAAAGACCTTCGATATATCCACCGCCCTCAACATATTGAAGATGAACTCCGAGGTACTCTTTGACCCGAAGTATGTGAATATCTTCTCTCAGATACTCACGAGCGAGGAGATGAAGAAGAAGATACTGGCAGCTAGCCCCTGGGTGCTGATTGCAGACCCCGATCCGGAGAATTCCTCTATGCTCGATTTCAAACTCACCCAGCAGGGTTTCAATGTGGTCGTTGTGAGGGATACAGAGAAGGCAAAGGAGGCGGTTAAGAATAACAACTTTGACCTCATCATTACAGAGGTGGATATCACCCCAAATGATGGATTTGAGTTTATCTATTCTATCAAGAAGGACAGCCGCTGTGCCAGCATACCTGTAATTATACTCTCCAAGGTGAGTGACCCTGCTTCAGTTGAAAGGGGACTGAACCTGGGCGTAATAGACTACATTACAAAGCCCTATTCCGTAGATGTATTTGTCCTGAAGGTGAAGAAGACCATAGAGAACTTCAATCAACAGAGGTCCTTCGAGGAGAAGAAGCAGAGGGGTGTGAGCGGTTCTCTCTCAGAGATCTCAATCCCGGATATACTTCAAATACTCTCCAATGCGAGGAGGACGGGTCTTTTGACCATAACGAGCAGCAAAGGGGTAGGAGAGATATACCTCGATTCGGGGAGGATTGTGGATGCCATATACAGCGGGCTGAGGGGGGAGGAGGCATTTTATCAGATTATAGGCTGGGAGGATGGTACATTCAACCTCGACCCGGATGTGTTGATGCTGGGTGCCACAATCAACAGGAGTACAGATGGTCTCATTATGGAGGGATTGAGAAGGCTCGATGAGTCCAAGAGGTAGAGAGATAGAGGCCACCCTCTCTATAAAAAGGGAGAGTGGCGAGGCAATAGTCATCAAACTTGAGAAGGGGGAGGTAAAGGTTGGCTCTTCTCAGCTCTGCGATATATCCATCCCGCAGTCCAATTTGAGAGATTTTCATTTTGAGATAGTCAACAGGGGGGAGAGGTATCTCATAAGGGTGATGGAAGGGTCGGAGGTCACACTCAACAATAAACCTTTGAGCAATGAATCGCCCCTTGTCAACGGTGATGTAATAGGCGCCGGCTCTCTCTCATTCACAATGAATATAAAGACATTTCATTACGAAGGCAGAACGGCGGTTTTACCCGAAGATAGGGAGATACAGGAGGTAAGGAGGGCGTATCTGGTATTACAGGGGGATAAGAGGGTCTTCGAGGTAAGTTCCAGTAGACCAACTCTTATAGGTAGTGGCAGAGACTGTGATGTGGTGGTGGAAGACAGGTATGTCTCGGAGAGGCATTGTACGATATTTGTGGAGAAGGGGTCATATTTCATAAAGGATAATATGTCCCGAAATGGGACGGTGGTGAACGGGGTGAAAACCAGAGAGGCTGAGATAAAGTCGGGTTCCATTATAAGGATAGGGAAGACAGAGCTCCTGTTCAGAGTAGACTCGACACGGATGGGTATGGACATAGAGGATTCAAGTGAGTTTTGCGGGATATCCGGGTTCTCTACTCGTATGAAGGAGATTTTCGCCCTGATTAAGAAGGTCGCCCCTGCTGATGTCCCTGTCCTGATAACAGGGGAGACAGGCACAGGCAAGGAGCTCGTGGCAAGGGCGATACACAGGTGTTCTCAGAGGTCCGACAGGATATTTATCCCTGTCAACTGCTCCTCAATCCCCAAAGATGTTATGGAGAGCGAGCTCTTTGGGCACACAAAGGGGTCATTCACCGGGGCGGTCTCGTCAAGAAAGGGGATATTTGAAGAGGCAAGTGATGGTACGGTTTTTCTGGATGAGATAGGGGATATGCCTCTGGACCTTCAGGCAAAGATTTTAAGGGCTATAGAATACGGGGAGATAAGGAGTGTGGGTTCAAACAGACCCATAAGTGTGAATACGAGGATAATCTCTGCGACCAATAGGGACCTTGAGGCCGACTCTAAGAGCGGGCGATTTAGAGAAGACCTCTACTACAGACTCGGGGTGGTGCACATACATATACCGCCGTTGAGAGAGCGCCGGGATGACATAATCCCGATTGCTGAGATGTTCTTGAGGCGATTCTCCCCGGGCCGCAACCTCAGACTCACACACGATGCGAAGGAGAAGCTCCTCTCATACGGCTGGTACGGGAATGTGAGGGAACTCAAGAATGTAATGATAAGGGCAGTTTTATTCTCGAAGGGTGAGGAGATAGACGAGAGCTCCATAATCTTTCAGTCCACGGCACTCAAGGAGTACATCGACTACGCCGACAGGTTCATAAAGATCAAACCCCTCTCTATTGTGGAGAGGGAGGTTATAGAGAAGGCTATGAGTGTTTACAATCAGGATGTGAACCTCGTGGCCGAGAAACTGGATATTAGCGTCTCAGAACTAAAGGAGAAACTCAAAAATTATGGGAAATAGACAGATAGAGAGGAGAGATTCAGAGAGGGCAGAGATCGAGATACCTGTAACTTACTCCCATGCAAATACCTTCTTTTATGATTATATAAACAATATTTCCCTCGGAGGTACATTTATCAGGACGCAGAACTACCTCCCTATCGGGACGAGGTTCAGGTTTATCATAAAACTTCCGAACCAGAAGGAGGAGCTTTCGCTTAAGGCAGAGGTGGTCTGGGTGCGGGAGAGAGAGGAGGTAGTACAGAACAGGGTTCTGCCTCAGGGTATGGGGATAAAGTTCATATTCGACTCAGAGGATGAAAAGAGGGAGTTTACCGAAAAGATAGAGCGACTCATAAGAGGGCACCTCGGGGATAAGCTCGCAGAGAGACTCTTAAGAAACAAGAGATAAAAGGATTACTGGACAATGTCTCAAATGAGACGGAGACGAGATTCATTTTGCTTTTTGATATTAGGTGATAAACCTTATTGTATGATTTATAGAGATGGGTTATAAGTACTCCCTGTGCGGGAGATGTCGGACTTATGGCAAAGATAGATATGTTCTTAAAGAAGGCTATTGAGATAGGGGCGTCGGACTTTCACATCTCCACAAACTCGCCTCCCGTCTACAGGGTGATGGGGGAGATAAAGAGACTCCCTTATCAGAATCTCACGCTGGATATAACAAAGGCTCTCATCGCCGAGATACTCCCGGAGAAACTTAAGGATCAATTCATAAGGAGTGGACATATTGACTTTGCCTACGAGATAGAGGGAGTGGGGAGATTCAGGACCAATGTATTCCGCTCTCACAATGGGCTTGATGCCTCCTTCAGGGTAATACCGAATAAGATACCCACACTTCAAGAATTGAATCTGCCTCAGACTCTAAGCAGAATAACCCAGTATCATCAAGGCATCGTCCTCATTACGGGACCCACCGGCCACGGGAAGACCACCACTATGGCGGCGCTCATCGATATGATAAGTCAGAGCAGACCCCACCACATAATAACCATTGAGCAACCCATTGAATACATATTCAAGTCCTCTAAGGCCGTGGTGAATCAGAGGGAGGTAGGTCTTCATACCCGTTCATTCGGAAATGCCCTGAGGGCTGCCCTGAGGGAGGACCCTGATATAATTGTGGTGAGTGAGATGAGGGACCTCGAGACTATTTCACTTGCCCTGACCGCTGCTGAGACAGGACATCTCGTATTCGGGACAATGATGACCTCCAACGCCATAAAGACCATAGACCGAATAATCGACGCCTTCCCCGCAGATCAACAACCTCAGGTGAGGACATCCTTCTCCGATGCCCTCAAATGTATTATCTCCCAGAGATTGATACCGAGAATAGACCAAAAGGGGAGGGTGCCGGCTGTGGAGATGTTGATAAACACACTCCCCGTGGCTAACCTGATAAGGGAGGGGAAAACCTTCCAGATCGCCTCTATGATGATTACAGGGAAGTCTTCTGGGATGATGAGGCTGGATGACTCTCTGGCACAACTTGTCCAGAATAAGGTGATATCTAAGGAGTCTGCAATGGTGTATGCCCAGGATGTACAGGTATTGAAGCAGCTCATCGGTCAGTAAAGGAGGACCCTTTGAAGGAGTTAGAGAGACTGCTCAAAAAGATGGTAGATATGAAGGCATCGGACCTTCACCTTGTGATTGGCTTAAAGCCTGTTATCCGTCTCCACGGGGACCTCGTCCAGATGGAGGATGAGGAGGTAGTTACACCCGAGAGATCCAGAGAGATGATATACGAGATTATGAATGAAAACCAGAGGAAGGCATTTGAAGCCAATCTGGACTTTGATTTTGCCTATGAGATCTCCGGTGTATCCCGTTTCAGGTGTAATGTCCTCAATACGATCAAGGGTGTACAGGGGGTCTTCAGGATAATCCCTACCAGGATAAAGTCAGTTCAGGAGCTCGGGCTCCCCGAGACTATATTGAGGTTTGGGGATTTAAGACAGGGACTTGTACTGGTGACAGGACCAACCGGGAGTGGTAAATCCACAACCCTCGCCGCAATAATTGATTATATAAATCAGACCCGCGAGGCCCATATCATAACGATAGAAGATCCTATAGAGTTCGTTCATCAGAACAAGAAGTCGGTCATAACTCATAGAGAGGTGGGAACCCATGTCTCGTCATTTGTGGAGGCAATAAAGGCGGCAGGGAGGGAGGACCCTGATATAATCCTCGTGGGGGAGATGAGGGATACAGAGACCATATCAATCGCCATTACTACGGCCTCCTTTGGTATTCTGGTCTTTGGGACCCTGCACACCAACTCGGCCGCCGCCACCATTGACAGGATTATCGACAGTTATCCTCACGAGGAACAACCGCAGGTGAGAAATATGCTGGCCGACTCCCTAAAAGGGGTTGTCTCTCAACAGCTCCTCAAGACGGCCGATGGGAATGGGAGGATAGCGGCGGTGGAGATACTCTTTGCAACGCCGGCACTCTCAAACCTAATTAGAGAGGGGAAGACATTTCAGGTGCCATCCCTTATTCAGACGGGTCAACAGTTAGGGATGCAGAGTATGGATCAGTGCCTTTATAACTATATCAAGAAAGGGCTTATCACCCCCGAGGCGGGGTTTGAGAAGGCTCTGGACAAGGTACAGTTCTTGAAATTACTTGAAAAAGAAGGCATATCTATTAATATAAATTAGAGGGGTTTTGATGGCTCACACCGGATATACAGTACAGATGTTGACAAGGGATGTAGAGATTGTTTTATACAATGGGGCTATACTCAAGGGGCAGATATTTGTATCCGAGTATTCGCGTCTCCACGCAGGGAGTGAGATGATAAGTGAGTTCTTTGAGAATGAGTCTCAGTTCTTCCCTGTAAGGGTGAACAACGATATAATAATACTCTCCAAAGGGTCTGTCCTCCTCGTCACATATCCAGTTGAGGAGGACTACAGTATATATAATATTGCAGTTGCAGAGTTCTTCCTCTCAAACGGCAAAAGTTTGACCGCAGAGGTCCCGATTCAGGCTCAGACTCCCCATCCCCGACTTTCGGACCAGATAAATCTGCCCGAGAGGTTCCTCGTCACCCTCACAGAGGCCCGGCAGAAGATAACCCTCATAAACAAGACCCACATAACCTACCTGATGGAGAAGAAGTAAGAGTATAACGGATTTTGTGCTTTTTCTGATTCTTTCAAGACGAGAGAGGGGATCGGTATAATTCAAGAGAGTTTCTTGACATTGCGGGAATTGATTGGTAGTACTACTAATATGATAGGAGAGTCATCTGGTCTAAGATTTATTAGAGTATATAAGTGTGTTAAGAAGATACTCTGGCATAAGAGTAGCAAAACCACCGTAAAAGAGGAAGAACGGAGAAGTTAGACTATGTATCAACTTACATTCTTTGGAGAAGAAAGAGAAAATTTGGTTAATTTAAAAGAGGCAAGTATATGGGCTACTAAATATCTAAATCGCAAAGTTACTGTCTCGAATATATCCTATTTAGTTCAATATGGAAGGATCAAAAAATATGGAGATAATGGGAATATTCTTATAAATTTGGAAGAATTAAAAAGTTATTACGATTCTTTTTCTAAGGAAAAAGAATGGCAAAACAAATTGGGTGAAAATGTTAACTGGCATCTTTCTTTCTCTCAATATAAGGAGGCAGAAAGAACTAAACATGTACATAGATTACATCCTTATAAAGGTAAATTCATTCCTCAACTGGTAGAGTATTTTCTTGATTCCCATACAGATGAGTTCAAAAAAGAGGTCTATTTTCATAAAGGCGATATAGTGTTAGACCCTTTTTGCGGGAGCGGAACAACATTAGTCCAGGCAAACGAATTAGGAATGCATGCCATTGGAATAGATGTTTCTCAATTTAATGTCTTGATTTCCAATGTGAAAATTAAAAAGCATAATTTAATATTAATTGAAAGAGCAGTCAATCAACTGATTCTCGGTCTAAGAGAGTTTCAAAAAGATAAAAACAATATTGCCTTTGAAGAGGATTTATTGATAGAGCTTACGAAATTTAACAATAAAAACTTTCCATCTCCTGAATACAAGAGGAAAATAGCAAGTAAAGAAATCAATGAAATAGAATACTCTCAGGAAAAGGAGAAGGAATTTCTCTCTATTTACGAGAAATTAGTAGAGAAGTATAAGATCAAAGTACATCAAGATAAGACTGAGACCTTTTTAGATAAATGGTTTCTAGACCCAGTGAGAAAAGAGATTGATTTTTTAGCTAATGAGATTAAGAAAATAAAAGATGAAGATGTAAAGCAGGTCTTGACTATAATATTAAGTAGAACTGCTCGTTCTTGCAGGGCTACTACTCATGCAGATCTGGCAACATTGAAGGAACCAGTAACTACCACTTATTATTGTAAAAAACATGGCAAGATCTGTAAGCCAATTTTTACTATTGCAAAGTGGTGGGATTTCTACGCTGTAGACACGATAGAGCGACTTAGAGAATTTGATAATTTAAGAACAGATACTTACCAGATTTGTTTAACAGGTGATAGTAGGACAATAGATATTTATAAAGAGATTAGAAAGTTTAACCATAAATTTGCTGATAAGTTATTGAGACAGAAAATTAGAGGAATATTTACAAGTCCTCCTTATGTTGGTCTTATTGATTATCACGAACAACATGCATATGCTTATGAAATATTTGGCTTTGAGAGAAGAGATGAACTGGAGATAGGCCCGTTGTACAAAGGGCAAGGAGAAGAGCAAAGAAAATCATATATTAAAGGTATTGCGGAAGTCCTTAAGAATTGCAAAATGTATCTACAGGATAATTACGATATATTTATTGTTGCAAACGATAAGTATGAACTTTATCCAAAGATTGCTGAGTATGCTGGAATGAAAATTGTTAATGAATTTAAACGGCCTGTTTTGTGTCGAGTGGAGAAAGACAGGGAAAGACCTTATTCTGAGTCAATTTTTCACTTAAAGGAGAAGTAAAATGGGTAATTTGTTCGATATCTGTTGAAGGTATTCTGAATGTGATAAAAGAAAATAATATGAATATAAAGATAAATGAAATAATGGTTGATTTCATAGAGAAAAAGATCGGTGATATAATTGACTGGAGAGGAGCAGTTGAATTTGCGCTTTGGGAATATGCAAATAACAACAAAAAGAATAGAAATGAATAGTTTTCAAAAAAACATTATAATTGATATTATTAAAACTTGTTTAAGAAACAAGTTCCAAAATTATAAACCAGAATCCAATGTTATGCCATTTCATTATCGCTTACTTGGCAAGGATAGAATGGCCCTTTACTCTTTTATTCAATCGCTTAATACTACCTTTGGTACTTCCATTTTTGAACCGGTAGCTGAGGCTCTTGCAAGTTTGAGATTCCCATTCGCGAGGAGGCAATTCGTGGTAGGTGATACAATAAGCGAACAGGCGCAGATTGAAATCCAGCATATTATAAATGAATTAACAACAGGAGAGAAAAATCCAGATAAAGTAGAGGAAATTGAGAGAATAAGAAGAGTCGCTACCTCTGGCAGGGAAAACAGGATAAAAACAGTAAAAGTAGACTTATGTGTTAAAAGTGATGATGGATCTGTTCATTTATTTGATTTAAAAACAGTAAAGCCCAATATAAGCAATTTTAAGGATTTTAAGAGGACACTTTTAGAATGGATAGCGATTTATCTGTTAAGATATCCAGATGCAAAAATTCATTCATATGTTGCTATTCCCTATAATCCTTATGAGCCCAAACCTTATGAAAGATGGACACTAAAAGGAATGCTGGATTTAGATAATGAGTTAAAGGTGGGAGGCGAATTCTGGGATTTTCTGGGTGGAGAAGGTTCTTATAAAGAGTTGCTTGATTGTTTTGAAAAAGTAGGAATAGAACTAAGACCTGAAATAGATAAATATTTTTCACAATTCAAATAGAGAAATAAAAATTTAGCCAGTGAGGCGCAGTAAATAATATATTAGTATATCGGCGAATAGTTTTGAATCACCATAATTGATTAAAGGTAATTATATTATTAAGGTAAAGAGTCATTCAATGTATGCTGCTTTCTGAGGCTAATATACCTATGAAAAAATCTCTTACTTCTTCAGACCTATGTAGAGTATATCCTCTGGTTTCTTGTTTTCTACGACGGCGTAATTGAATGCCTCCATAATGGATGACGGTGGAATGTCCCTCCCGCCGAGGCCGATTATGAACGGATATATCTCGGGCATAAATTTCTGTCCGTATAGATAAGCCTTTATCTCCTGAGCAAATATGCCACCCACGCCAACGGAGATATTCCTGTCGAGTATAAAGACCTTCTCTCTGCCTTTTAATAGTCTGATGAGCTCCGCCTTATCCATCGGTCTGAAAACCTTTATCTTCAAGAGTCCAACCCTGTAACCCTTCTCTCTCAACTCATCCACTACAATCCTCGCAGTCGAGGTGAGGGAACCACTCGTAATATATAGATACTGGGCGTCATCGGCCCTGTACTCCTCTATCATCGGGTAGTCTCTTCCAAAAATCTTATTGAATTCCTTCTGAGCCTCTTTGTATACATCTACCGCCTGTTCCATAGCCTGCTGCATATTGTATCTCAACTCGTAGTAGTGGTCAGGACTTGTGAGACCGCCGAATGAGGCAGGCTTCTCAATATCCAGTTTGTACTCTGGATTGAATAGCGGAAGGAATCTATCTACATCAGTCTGATCGGGGACATCCACTATCTCGTAGGTGTGAGAGAGTATGAAGGCGTCATAGACGAGCATAACGGGGAGGAGCACCTTCTCTGCAATTCTGTATCCGATGATTACATTGTCCAGAACTTCCTGATTGTTCTCACAGTAGAGCTGTATCCAGCCGCAGTCTCTCTGGGAGAGGGAGTCATTCTGATCTGACCATATATTCCAGCCCGGAGCCATTGCCCTGTTCACATTTGCGAGTACAATCGGGTATCTACCCAGTCCCGCCCAGTGTATGAGCTCGTGCATAAGGGCAAGTCCCTGTGAACTTGTGGCTGTAAATGCCCTGCTACCTGCAAGGGAGGCCCCGAGTACACAGGCGAGGGCGGAGTGTTCAGATTCCACCTTAATAAAGGTCGCATCCAGCTTTTTACTTGCACAGAGCTCAGAGAGCTCTTCGACTATCTGTGTCTGAGGAGTTATTGGATATGCCGCTATTACCTTTACTCTGGATAACATTACCCCGTAGGACACGGAGTGATTCCCCATTAGAACCTTCTTCATATCTTACTCTCCTTTTCCATTCCCATAGCGTTGCGTGGGCATTCTGTAACACAGATCCCACACCCCTTACAATAATCATAATCGATGTTGTACCCGAACTCGTCCTTTTTGTGACTTATGGCATTGTCGGGACAGAAGATATAACAGTTGTCGCACATCGTACACCTGCCACAGTGGAAACACCTTGAGATATCAAAAATGGCCTGTTCGTGGGTGAGACCCTTATTTACCTCCCTGAATCCCGATAGCCTCTCATTTAGTGGGAGCTTCTCCATTGTTGATCTATTTGAAGGCATAAAATAGGCGGTGTTTATACTCTTCGGGTCTACTATCTGGTTCTCAACTCTTACGGCGGGTGCCCTGTAGGTCTTGAATACAAACTTCTCTCTGTAGAGTTGCATCGATACAGAGCCCCAGTCGCCGATGGATATCTCCTTTATTACCTCTGAGTAATCAAGACCCCTGTATCTACAGTCTATGGCTATTGCCGCCTTCTTACCGCTTCCGATGGCATCGATGACGGTGTGGGGCTGGTCTATTATATCTCCACCTGCAAAGAAGTTCTTAATAGAGGTAGAGAGGTCCTTTTCTGTGGAGACATTCCCTTTTGAGATCTTCAGTTCGGGGATTGAGGATTCATCTATCTCCTCTCCAATGGCAGAGAGTATCATATCGCACTCTATCTCGTATTCAGACCCCTCGATAGGCTCTGGTTTTCTCCTCCCCGATGCGTCGGGCTTCCCTAATCTTGCCTTCTGAACGAGTATCCCGCTTACCTTTCCATCCTTTGTGAGAATCTTCTTCGGTATGCTGAGCTCCTTCAAGACAGCCCCCTCTAAGAGTGCCTCTTCTATCTCCTCTCCCCAGGCAGGCATCTCTGCCCTCGATCTCCTGTAGAGGATGATCACGGAGGCGCCATTTCGCAAGGCAACCCTTGCTGAGTCCATAGCCGTGTTTCCACCACCTATCACCACCACCTTCTTACCTGTCTCCACCTCCTCTTTCAGGTTGACCTTCTTTAAGTACTCCAGTCCACTCATAACGCCCTTAGCATCCTCTCCAGGCACGCCGATCTTCTTACTCCTGTGCACGCCTGTTGCAATGAATACGGCGAAATAGTCCTTGAGGGAGTCATAACTTATATCCTTCCCGACCCTCTTATTGAGGTGTATCTTGACTCCGCTTGAGGTGAGTACCTTTATCTCTCTATCGAGGATGTCTCTGGGAAGCCTGTATTCGGGTATACCTAACCTGAGGACCCCGCCTGCAGCCTTCTCAGCCTCAAATATCTCAACCTCGTACCCGAGTCGCAGCAGGTGGTAGGCACAGGAGAGACCCGCCGGTCCACTCCCCACTATAGCCACCCTCTTCTTTGTGGAGTCGGCAATCTCCTCCTTCGTAATTTTGTAATCCAGAAGGGCGTGATCGGCTAAGAACCGCTCGAGATTATTTATAGATACGGGGGAGTCAAAAAACGCCCTCGAACACTTGAGTTCACAGGGATGGAAGCAGACCCTTCCTGTAATCGCCGGAAATGGGTTCTCCTCCTTGAGTAGCCTCAGTGCCTTCTCGTAATTACCTTCATCCATCAGGCGTATCCAGCCCTCTACATTCTGTCCCCCGGGGCAGGCGGCGTGGCAGGGGGAAACCCTCTGTAGATGGTAGGGCTTCAGATATCGCCAGGAGCCAGTAAAATTCCACCGCATTGTCGAGAGAGACATCGACATTGGTGGCATCTCTTTATAATTCTTTATTACTACTGGTTTTTTGTCTTCGAACTTCTTATTCATATGAGGATCCTCACTTTAAAAGCTTGATGTTTTCATAAGCCTTCTTTGCCGCCTCGCAGTTTGCCTCTGTCTTGATCGGGATCTCCTTTCTTATCCCATCCTGAATGCTCTCAAGTTTTACCAGCCGTGTCTGGGCTGCAAAGGCCCCGAGGATTACGGTGTTTATGATGGGGCTTGTGGCTGAGCCGAGCCTGAACTCCCTTGCAATGTTATCTGCATCTATGGTAGCAACCCTGAACTTCCCGTACTTCTCCTTGAACTCCTCTGGTGGTGAGTCAGTGTTTATGAGAATTGTTCCGTTCTCCTTGAGCCCTGCAGTGACATCCACCGTCTTTGTGAGTGTTGGATCCAAAACGATGATGCAGTCGGGGGTGTAGATGTTGCACTTCAGCCTGAGCGGAGCCGAGTCCACGCGGGTGAAGGCTGCCACCGGAGCGCCCCTCCTCTCAACCCCGAAGAGGGGGAATGACTGGACATACTTCCCTTCTGAAAAGAAGGCTATTGCGAGGATCTTGGAGGCTATTACCGCCCCCTGACCCCCTCGACCGTGAAATCTGATCTCTATCATATCTCTATCCTTTCCGTTGATATACCTCTAATCTCCAAATAGAATTAATTGAGCCTTTAGAGCGGGCATTTTTACTTATAGAGCATCTAAACACAGCAGGTTTTAATACCACAAAGAAAGTACATATCAAGTAAAAATGTGATAGATAAAGATTTAGATATCAGTAGTATTTTCGACAGGTGCAAAAGATATGTAATTAAGTGAAAAGCTGGTAAGTAAAATTCCACGCTCATAGAAGGGTGGATGCCGAATAAAATTGTTAAATATGAATAATTAAGTTAGATTTTTATCTGAAAAAGAGGAACCTAAAAAATAGGTCATATATCTTAATTTGACGAAGTACAGATTTTATGAGCAGAATGATCTCCAGTGGTAACTGAACTAATACACCTCATTACATCTATCTTTAATGGGGCTTCAACTGAACAAATTTTGTCGGTATTTTCTATTTATGAACAATGCAAGTAAAATATTCTAAATATAAGTGGGCTTTATCAAAAATCTTGACTTTATTGATTTTACAT
>Ga0078972_1003251_pt1 | contig 49444 bp, 51 predicted proteins | sample YelNatPaOPGAMG01_FD_67568 | JGI IMG/M metagenome (GOLD analysis project Ga0078972, IMG submission 67568) | Hot spring thermophilic microbial communities from Obsidian Pool, Yellowstone National Park, USA - OP-RAMG-01 (SPADES assembly) (version 2) | ecosystem: Environmental > Aquatic > Thermal...
TCTTACAACCCAGAAATTCTATCCAGACAGCAACGATAGGCTTGACTTCAAGCTTGAGGTTCTGAAGAGTGCTGATGCTGGTACCTACTACCTGTACTTCTATGCCCCTGTTAACAGCTCACAGATAGACAGGGCAAGCGATCCTCAGAAGATGATGGCAATCGTGGTCACCGATCCCAGAATCCTAAGCGTCGACATACCCAGCAGAATCCCATACCAGGGAGAAGTTGAAGTCAAGATAGTCACAGATCCGGGCAAGAGGGAGGATGCTTATGTTACATGGGTGCTCGAGGGTTCGAATATTAAGGCTAAGCCCAGTGCATTTGGAGGTCCAGCAGATGGGAGGTATACAATTGACTCAAACAACGAGGTCAGCTTCCGCTTGAACCTTAAGAACTACTACGATGAGAAGAATAAGGTAATCGATCCCGGTCTCTACGTGTTCACAGTTAAGCTCTATTTGGACAATGACGAGACTGACAAGGTTCAGAAGCTAGTTGAAATATCCCCAATCTCCCTAGATGTTAAGATTGAACCAGATGTAGTAGTAGTTGGGGATCAGATCAAGATAACCGTGCAAAGCAGCAGAGAGGGTGTACCGGGATACGATAACATCTACGTAACGATGGTCGGGGCCAACTACAAGGCTGTTCAGAAGGTAACGCTTGACAGCACCGGAAAAGGAAGCGTAACCTTTGAGACATTGGGTCTGGCTGACGGAACCTACAAGTTCTACGTGAGAGATACCATGGGAACTGATGCACCAGATAAAGGCTATCCAGCTCTCACAATTGCTGAGGACCTCTACGACCTCGATCCAGCCGAACCAACCGCGAAAGTAGCAAAGGCGGATGACGACATCTTGGTGATCAAGACTATCCAGCTCCTGAAGGAGAGGCCAACACCAACGCCCACGCCGACGCCCACCACACCACCTGCAACCACTCCAGTGCCAACCACGCCTGCTGCTACAACACCGGCACCCACAACTACCGTAGCCCCGACAACAACTCCAGCTCCAGGACCAATACCGGGCTTTGAGGCTATCTTTGCAATCGCCGGACTGCTTGCTGTGGCGTACCTGCTGAGAAGGAGACAGTAAATTCTCTAATTTTTCCCCATTTTTTATTTTTGTATAATAGGATTTGAATGAAGTCAGTTAGAAAATTTTAAATTTCCCCCGTAAAAAACTAGACATGCGTTTGGCTTTGGCAATCGTACTGTTTGGGATTCTCGCGGTTCCAGTCCTAGCACTAGAAGAGTTAAACTCGAACCATTTCACGGTTGAGTACAGCATAGATCCAAAGTCGGAATGCTACACTGCTGGAGAAAGGATATATGCCAAAATGGAGATACACCCGAAAAATTTGGACTACAGGGTTCTTATAGGTGGAGAAAAGGACAATCCCAGAACATACTACTTCTGGACAGATCTGGTCGACCCGGTCTGGAGTCTGACGGTGGGATATTACAAGGCAGGGGATTGGAGCGAAGATGTTAGGGGAAGAAGCGCTTCGATCGACGTTAAATATTTCGAGGTGGATGAGGAGAGAAAGGGAATATCTAAGGTGGTCGCTAACCTTACCGGAATCACTCCGCAGTGTAAATCAAGGCTCTGCGAATTTGTGCTGATAAATGCAAGCTGCGAGCTTTGCACGCCAGATGCCTTGCCGAACGTAACGATAAAGGTTGCAAACGAGGCAATCTTTAAGAACGACATAAAGTCATTAAGGGTCAGATTAGCTGAGTTGGAAGAAAAGCTGAAGCAGGAAAATCTCTACAGCGAGGAAGACTTCAGAAATGTCACCGCACAGATTAATTCTGCGGAAGATTTAGTTATAGCGGGGAAGTTTTTGGATGCGGATAAAAGGCTTAGCGAAGCCGAGCAATCGCTGAATTTCCTTTCGAACCTAACAAACAGAAAACTGGTGGAGAACCTCTACAACGGAACAAAAGCAAAGCTGGATGGGATCAAGGGGCTTCTGGTGAACTCTTCAGTTCAGCTTGAGAAGATAAAGGAAAGCGAAAAATACGTCGATCTGGTGCATAAACAGAAAGATTACGAGTCGAGGCTGGGGGATCTTGAGGCGCAGATTAAGGAAGCCAGAAACCTGATAGAGGAAGGAAAATATGAAAACGCCAATGAAAAGCTGGAAACTATCGGTGCAGATGCGGATAAGCTTCTTAAAGATGTTGAGGATCTGATGGCTTTAATAAAAACAGAGCTGGAGAAAAAGACTGCTCCTTTGATCTCGCTTCCATCAGTCGATCCATACATGCTTCTTCTGGTTATCTCAGCTGCAGTTATCGTAGTTCTCGGCGCTTTCGGCGTTAACAGAATAAGAAAGCGCAGGAAGTGGGACGAGCTTCGCTAGCCGGGAAATAACATCTAGTAATTTTATATTTATTTTAATGATCAATTGGCCTCGGAGCAGAAAAGAATTTTTATCTTGAACGTCGGCTTTTGCCAATGCCCGTAATCAATCTAATCTGGAAAGAACTGGAGGCACTTGTTGGAGCTCCGAAGGAGGAGATAATCAAGCGCTTGCCAATGCTTGGTTGCGATATAGAGAGAAGCGATGAAGAGAGTTTAGCAGTAGAATTCTTTCCGAACAGGCCAGATCTGTACAGCATTGAAGGCGTGGCCAGGGCCCTGCGCGGATTTCTTGGCATTGAAAGTGGTCTGAAGGAGTACAGAACAAGGAAGGGGGATTGGAAGATCTTTGTGGATAAGAGCGTTCTCCAGGTTCGCCCGAGAATAGTCGGATGTGTAGTCAGGAATTTGAGAATGAGCGACGAGGTTATAAGGAGCCTGATGGAGGTCCAGGAAGACCTTCACTGGACGATCGGCAGAAACAGGAGGAGAATGGCTATCGGCGTTCACGATCTGAGCAGGGTGAATTTTCCCCTCAGGTACACTGCAGTTGGAAGGGATTTTTCCTTCGTCCCTCTTGACTTTTCGAGGAAAATGAGCATATCCGAGATCTTTTCGGAGCATCCCAAGGGTAGACAGTACGCGTTTATCCTTGAAGGCAAAAATGCCTATCCGATGATCATTGATGCGAAGAACGAGGCGATCTCATTCCCTCCGGTAATAAATGCCGAAAAGACGAGGGTTACGGAGAGGACGACGGATCTCTTCATCGATGTCACGGGATTTGACGAGTACGCTGACAAGGCAATGAACATCGTCGCGTGCATGCTCAGCGATCGGGGCGGAGAAATCGAGACGGTGGAAATTTTTTATCCTGATCGCGTCGAAAGAACCCCGGATTTATCCGCAAAGAGGCTGTCCGTGAGCAAGTCTGAGATATTTTCGCTTCTGGGCTTCGAACTTTCCGATTCCGAGATCGTATCAGCCCTTGAGAGGATGAGGTTCGGAGCAAGCGTTAGCGAGGACAAAATCGAGGTGCTGGTCCCTCCGTACAGGGCTGACATAATGCATGCCTGGGACATCATCGAGGACATCGCAATAGGCTATGGCTACGAAAGGATAAAGCCGGAATACCCGGAAACGATGACGATTGGCTTGGAGCACGAGTGGAGCAAGGTGAAGGAGCTTGCCAAGGAAATAATGATGGGCCTTGGATTTCTTGAGGTCATAACCTTTACGCTTACAAGCGAGAAGGCCTATGAAAATCTCGGAAGATCCGCAACTCCTTGGAAGGACTACGTTCCCCTCATGCATCCGCTCACGGTGGAGCACACCCTGGTTAGAACCGAGATACTCTCAAAGCTCCTTGAGGTAATTGCGGTGAACAAGCACGTTGAAATGCCACTCAAGGTCTTCGAAGTCGGCGACGTTGTTGTCGGGCTTAAGAACAGACTCAGGCTTTGTGCATGCGTTGTACATCCAAGAGCAAACTTTTCGGAGCTAAGAAGCTACGTTCAGGCCGTCATGAGGGAGCTCGGAGTCGATTGGGATGTGAGAGAGGCGAAGGATCCGGCCTTCATAGAGGGAAGGCAGGGGGAGATTTTGGTCGGCGGAAAAGGCGTAGGAGTTTTCGGTGAAATCCATCCTCAGGTGCTCGAGAACTTCGAGATCCCGAATCCTGTTGTTGCCTTCGAAATTGAGCTTGACAGCATCTTTAACTGCGGAGATCTTCTATGAAATATCTTCTCCTAATCCCAGACGGAATGGCGGACTGGAGGATAGAGAGGCTGGGAAATAAAACTCCGCTTGAAGTAGCCGACAAGCCAAACATGGACTTCATAGCAAAGGAAGGCTCTTGCGGCACAGCATTAACTGTTCCGAAGGGCTTTGAGCCCGGCAGCGATGTGGCGAATCTCACAATTCTTGGCATCGACGTTCGCGAGTACTACACGGGCAGAGGCCCGATTGAGGCGCTTGCAAAGGGTCTCAGTGCAAGGATCGTCTTCAGATGCAACCTCGTAAAAGCGAGCGAAGTCATGCTGGACTACGCCGGCGGCCGAATAACCGATGCCGAAGCGAGAAAAGTAATAGAGCAGCTGAACGCGAATAAAACCTACGACTTCGTCAGATTTCATGCCGGCAAAAGTTACAGGAATCTCCTCGCAATAGACAGGGAGTTCAAGGACAGCGTTAAAACCTATGCACCGCATGACATACAGGGTAAGAAGATATCCGATTTTTTGCCCGAAGGCGGTGAGCTTGCAAAGCTTCTTCGCGAGCTCATCGAGTGGTCCCAAAGCGTTGTTTCAGCAGTTACGGAGAAGGCGAACATGATATGGCCCTGGGGCGGGGGTAAGATCCCGAACTTTCCGAGGTTCAGGGAGAAATACGGGTTAACCGGAGCGATCATTTCCGAGGTCGACCTGCTTAAGGGAATTGCCAGAGGCCTTGGAATGGAGTTTGTAGATGTCGAGGGAGTCACGGGTTATGTTGACACGAACTACAGAGGCCTTGTGAGGCAAACGCTGAAGAGCCTTGAAAAGTTCGACTTCGTGGTCCTTCACACCGAAGGCATCGATGAAGTCAGCCATGAGGGGAATCTTGAGGCGAAGATTGAGGCCATCGAGATATACGATGAGAGAATAGTTGGCAAAATCCTTGATAAGGTTGAGTTGAGCGAACTCAAGATCATGCTTCTCCCCGACCATCCAACGCCTGTAGCTTTGCGAACCCATGTGGCCGAGAGCGTTCCATTTGCTATCTACGGATATGAAAGGGATGACGTGAAGAGCTTTTCGGAGTTTTCCTGCGCAAGGGGCAGATTTGGCAGCGTTGATGGACTGAAGCTCATGGATTACTTTTTAAGACGAGGGTGAGCTTAGGGTTATGGACTGTATAGAAAAAGAGAAGAAACTAATTCCGCAGGTTTACAGGAGGCAGAACGTTGTATTCGAACGCGGAGAGGGATGCTATCTCTTCGATACAAGCGGGAAAAGGTATCTGGATCTAGTTGCAGGCATAGCCACTGTTGCTATCGGTCACTCAAATCCGGAATTCATAGCAAGGGTGGGCGAACAGCTGAAAAAGCTCGTTCACGTTTCAAACCTTTACTATACCGTTCCTCAAATAGAGCTGGCAGAAAAGCTAAGGAAAATAACCGAAATGGACCGTTTCTTTTTCTGCAACAGCGGAACTGAGGCGGTTGAAGCATCGCTAAAGTTTGCAAGGAAGGCAACGGGTAGAAAGAAATTCGTTGCGTTCACAAATTGCTTCCACGGGCGAACGATGGGCGCTCTGTCCGTGACGTACAAGGAAAAATTCCGAAAACCTTTTGAACCGCTGGTTCAGCCAGTCGAGTTTGCGAAGTTCAACGATGTTCAGGATCTCGAAAGAAAGGTTGACGGAAATACGGCAGCAGTAATTCTGGAGTTAATTCAGGGCGAAGCTGGGGTATATCCTGCGGATACTGACTTCATTAAGGCGATCTTCGAGTTGAAGGAAAAATACGGCTATCTCGTGATAATAGATGAAGTCCAGACAGGCTTCGGAAGAACTGGAAGATGGTTTGCAAAGGAGCACTACGGAGTCGAGCCGGACATAATGGCTATGGCAAAGGCCATGGGATCCGGATTTCCGATCGGTTGTTCGGCAATTAGCGAGGAAGTGGCCGGGAGGCTTGAAAGGGGCGACCACGGATCTACCTTTGGTGGCAATCCTCTGGCCTGTGCCGCAAGCCTGGCGACGATCGAGATAATCGAGAAGCACAAGCTCGTGGAGAACTCTGAAAAAATGGGAGAGTATTTCATGAGAAGGCTGAAGGAAATATTCAGCGAGGTCAGGGGAAGGGGATTAATGATCGGGGTAAGGGTTCAGAATGCGGAGGAAATCGTGAAAAGGGCGCTTGAACGCGGACTTGTGCTCAACGCGACTTCTGAGGACAATCTTAGACTTGTCCCCCCGCTTGTAATCGGAAAAGCTGAAGTTGATCTCGCAGTTGAAATTCTTGCGGAAATACACGGATAGCTTTTAGCAACAGGATTCAAATCTCGGTTTTTTAGAAATTTTGAATAAGCCCCAAAGCAAAAATCGATTTTATGTCTTGGAGTAAAAGAGGAGTACCTTCTCTGCGTAAGGGGCTCGGAAACCACAATCGACAACGCCTACTACGCTAAGAAGGCATTTAGGGCCTTGGGCCTTTTCCATCTACACAACTCTCTCCAACTCCTAACCTATCTTTCCTGGTATTCATCAAAAGAGCAATTAGTGGAGCATATTTAAAACTTTAAAAATAAAGAGTAGCATGAATGAAAATGATTTTTCTGAAAGTTTGGAAATATACTTTCGAAAATTTTATTAACGATGAAGAGTCTAAACCATGCATGAAGGAGGTTCTGAAAAGGAGTATTGAAGAAGCAAAAAAGAACTCCAAAATCTCTAACTGGAGCCCAAAGGCTTCTGCTGAGTTTTTATCGCTGGCTGTTGCTTCAATGCTTGTCTTATCAGTATTCGTTGTTATGGTGCCTGTTGTATTTGCTGGTTCTCCTGCCATAGGTACTCTTGATGGTGGAGTTAGTGAAGATAAGAAGCCGCCTAAGCTTCCTCCAGAGATGGAGGAAAAATTGAAAGAGAAGATCCAGCCAATAATGAGAGAGATTGAAGAGATTAAAGCTGGAGAGAACTACATTAAAGGTGAGCGTATAGTTGTCTTCAAACCCGATGCGCCTAGAGAGAAGATTGGTGAAGTTGTCGGCGGAGTTAAGCCTATCCAAGTAAAGGATTTAGCTAAGTTTGGTGTTAAAGGAAAGGAGAAGACTGTTAAGCTATTAAGGTTTGAGAGTGAAGAGAAAGCTAAGAAGATGACTGAAGAATTAAAGAAAGATCCAAACGTACTATATGTCGCTAAGAACTTCATAGTTAAAGCTCCACCAGTTAAACGTATAGAGTTTAAGGGTACGCCGGAATTTGAGCCCAAAGCTACTGAGCCTAAAGCTACAACCGCAGACCCATTCAGGTCATACCAGTGGTACCTATTCAAGACTAAGGAGCAGTTTGCACCATTCGCAGCATCAGCACCATGGGTAGCAGTAATAGACACAGGAGTCGATTACACACATGAAGAGCTAGCTGGAAGAGTAATACTGGGACATGATTATGTAGACGATGATGACGATCCAATGGATGAGAACGGTCACGGAACAGCCGTAGCGGGAATAATAGGGAGTAAGGTAAATAATGGGAAGGGGATAGCTGGAATATCTCCAAAGAGCATGATATACGCTATAAGAGTACTAGATGAAGAGGGTTCCGGTGAATTTGCAGACGTGATAGCCGGGATATATGAAGCATGCTCGATTGATGGAGTAAAGATTATTAACCTCAGCCTAGGAGGATACGTAGGATATCAATCAGATGAATATCATGCATTCGAGGATGCAATTAATTGGTGCGTATACGATATGGGTAAGATTGTCGTATCAGCTGCAGGTAATGAAGATAACATAGTCACCTACATCTATGATGATCCAACTACGGACTACTATGATGTCGTCCCAGTTCCAGCAGCTATACCCAGCAGCTTCACAGTAGCAGCCACGGATGAGAGAGACTCTAGAGCGTTCTTTAGTAACTATGGAACAGCAAGATTAAATTATGTAGATATCGCAGCACCAGGATATAGAATCCTAAGCCTGAACCTATACAATGGATATGAGGTCTGGTATGGTGGGACATCGTTCTCCGCTCCGATAGTTTCTGGAGCAGCCGCTAGAGTCTGGGGTAATAATCCTGGATGGAATAACACTCAGGTAATGGATCAGCTAGTAGCTACTGGTAGAACTCTTGGAGCTGATAAAGGCTTCCCAGTCCCAGTTAAGCGTGTAGATATAGCTAGGGCTCTGGGAATAAAATTGACGGGCATACAGGGTCAGATAATAGATGCTGAGAACCTCGACGCGTTCTTTGATACTCTTGGAGGAGTGAAGGTTACTGCTACAACAGTAAAGTACGCATACAGCAATAATGGAGGATTCTACACGATAACGGGTCTCGCACCTGGAAAATATAACCTAACAGTTACCAAGAATGGATATGTAAAAGAGACTAGGACGGTAAATGTTACAGCTGGCCAGATAACAGAGGACGTAGACTTCTATATGGTGAGAGTCAAACCAACAAACTTTACAACAGTAGTGGTATCATGGAATTCATGGAACCCCGGGCTTCTAGATACGTTGTATGGCTTCTTTGGGGGGTTAGAGCACCCAGACATGCCTAGGTTTGACGCAGTAGCTGGGAGAGAATTCGACTCATACTTATGGATACTTCCAGATGATGTTAAGATAGGCTTTGATGTTTTAGGGGGTTCAGATGCTGCGTTAGTTGTTGCATCTGATTGGGTTGAGAGACCCTTCGAGACAATAGTATATAAGCCCATCTCTGGTAAAGAGTATGTATTCGGGGCAGAGTTATCACCGTACCACTTCAACTGGGGTAAGATAGTTGGGTCTGGAGCTATCACGAAAGTCTATAAAGGGACATCTATAATATCGACTATAAACTCTACGACAGCTAGTGGTACAGCAGATTTCTGGTGGCGCGTGTACAACCAGTCTGGCGCAGGCTCGCCAACAATTGTAAATAAGAGAACTCCAATGTTCGGCTTTGTGCCAGTATCTGGTGCAACAATATTACTGGTAGACGATGATGGTAGTAGTAGCGGATTCTGGTCAGGGTGGGATGATTACTCTGAATGGTTCAAGTCTGCATTAACTGATGCAGGATACACTTTCTCATACTGGGATACATGCGTGGCTGGACCTCCAAGCCCAGGAGACCTAGCACCATACTCCATCGTTATATGGTTTACTGGAGACGACTGGGTGACTACTCTACCACCATACGAGAGGACATCAATAAGCAGTTACTTATCAGCTGGTAAGAAACTCTTCATAACCGGACAGGACATAGGTTACTACTTAAACATGTATTATACCAGGTCTTCATCTGATGCTATCTCATGGTATAATACATGGCTTAAAGCAGAATACGTGTTTGATGCAATCGATAAAGTAACTGATGATTATGGACTCCATGGAGTCTTAGCTTTGGCTGGTGTTAATGGCGACCCTATAAGCGACCCCTCTGGAGACCCCTCCCCAGATAATGAGATGATGCTTGCGATATGGGGTTTTGGTGGTGCAGACAACCAGTACTTGGCTGATGGAATACTGCCAGTAGGAGGCTCAACAGCAATTTTCAACTACCTCGATGAGGAAGGGAACCTCTTCACGCAGGGTGGAGTGCCGATTGCAGGTGGTATAAGGTTCCCATCGTCTGTACCCGCACCCTCAACACCATATAGGCTGGTATATCTAAGCTTTGGATTCGAAGGTATAAGCGACGCTGGTACGAGAGCGGAGCTAATAGATGAGATTATAAAATTCTTGAATACTGGAAGCTAAATCCTAAAACCCTACTTTATTTTTTAAAGCCGATTTAACCTACCACCCAAAGAAGAACAGTCCAACAAACATTTCAGGACAGAAAATGGAGACGATAAACAAGCAGACGTTAGTGCAGATATATAAATTATCCGATTCTATTAATTAACAAACAAACCAAAACCTTTTTGGAAAACACCAAATATAATATATAATATATGGCAAGAAAGCCCGCTGGCAGATGTTGTATCCCAGCTTCGATTTTGCTGGATTCGAAAACAGGAGAATGGCTTTGAAATCATTGCAAGAGAGAAAAATATGGATCGTAGCGCTGTTGTTGGTGGGGCTGATAATGCGGGAGGCTGATAGACTGAAGGAAGGGGATGGAGAAAGGAGATGCGCAAAAAAGGGAAATCAGGATTTCGCTATCGGAAGAGGGGTTCAGAATCTTTGAGGTGAGAGGGGGTCTATCCTATAGAGCTTGATCCAAATGCTCTAAGAAAGATACAAAAGCTCCTCTAGGTGACGACTGAAGAGAGTCTGGATCAGGCGATTATAGTAGCGTGGAGAGTAAAGTACGGTAACTCTGGCTAGGAAGTTCTTCCAAGAACTTAAACCAGTTCACGAGGTCAATCTGTATAACATATAAAATTTTTCTTGCTGACCTCCTGCCTACCCTAAAGGGCGAGGCTTTCATGTGTAAGGAATTCTAAATTCGGACTGAGTTAGAAGCCAGAAATAATACCAAAAAGCCCCAATTTTTAGCTCTTGGGCAGTTCATTTTCCGTAGAACCTCGCTGGTCTCGTCTCGGTCTCAATTGCCTTCCCCTCCTCTTTTAGATATCTCAGATAGGACAGCGTTTCGAGAAGTGCCAAATATTTGTCGAAAAGGTCCAGCTTTTCGTAATCGCCAGGGCTCCACTTTATGTTTTTCGCTATCTCTTCAACCGTCATTGGATTCTTTTTAATCAGTTCGAGTACTTCAGCAGTTCTTTGGGTATAATGCTGGATCAGGCACTCTATTCTGTCTCTGAGGTCGAGAATTCTCCTCTCGTGCGCAGGATACACTACTTCCACATCCAATTTTTTGAGCTTTTCTAGTGCGGATAGGTATTCTCTTAGGCCGTAGGGAAATTCCGGATAGAAGCTTAGATTTGGGGTCGTTTCGCTCAGGATTGCATCTCCGGAAAAGAGTGCATTGTCCCTTAGGAAGCACATGTGCCCCGGAGAATGCCCTGGGACGTGAATTGGGGTGAAACCGAAAACCGATTTATTGCCCAAGTCTTCAATCTTCGCCCTCAACCGCAGCTTCATAAAGGAGAGGATCTCGAGCGGCTTTACGTAGTCCTTAGGAATCCCATATCTTTCGCATATTCTCTGCTGCTTCTCAACAAAAATCCATGGCGTTTCGTAAATGTATATTAGCGACCTTTCGAAGGGATGGAGAAATGCACTGATTTCTGAAAAGAAAATGTATCCTATGTGATCCACGTGGTGGTGCGTTATGAGCGCATGCTTCGGTTCGAGTTCTGATATCCTTTCGGCACTCTCTTCGGAGCAGAATCCTCCGTCTATCAGCACTTCAGAGTCTACAAGATAGACATAGACGAATTCGGGATTCCCGAGCGGAACGTCGAGTTTGAGGGTTTCGATCTCCACAAAAAATGGATGCTGTTTTTAATTTTAACGGGGGGTTAAGGGGTTAGAAACTGCTTCTTTCTATCGTAGAGTTTTATAAACTTGAATACGCTGATGCTGAGGGACTTCAAGCCTGTGCCCGGTGTGTGTGGAAAAGCTAGGCCCGAATGGGCACAGGCAAATGAAGTGCTCCGGATGCGGATTGGAAGAGGATAGGGATGTCATAGCTGCTCCGCAGGTACCAGATGGATGCAGGAGCATCCGTTCACCCCGAAGGCCCTCCCATGAAAAGAGGAGGGAAGGGATGAAAAGTTAATGCCAGACTAGAACGGTGAAAGTCCCCTTCCATGAGGGAGAGGATGGGATAGCCCTTTATAGTCGTTAAAAAGCAGATATTTTCAGTGCGGGATCGGACTGCCCCGAGAGCCTGTGGACAGGAAACTTCTGCCCGCGAGGCGGGGATGCCCTGTCGAAAGGGCGGAGTAGTTCACATAAGCACAAAGCTTTTTAATATCCGAGGGAATGTAGCTATGCTCCACCTCTCACACCCGGGTGAAAAGCATGATCCCGGGCCGGTTGGTGGAGCAACAGAAAGTGGTTCTATGAAGGTCTGCGGTGCAAACAGCGTTCTTGAAGCCTTGAAATCCGGAAAAGTAGTAAAAATTTATTATAGCTCAGAGAACGAGAAGATCAGGGAAATCTTGGATCTTGCCAAGAAGTTGCGGGTCCCAGTATACAGAACCAGGGTTCAGGAGAAGGTATGTGCGGAGATAAGCCCCGTAAGGTATTCAACTCTCGAAAAGATTGGTGAAAAAGCTCTGGCGGAAAACGGTTTCATTCTGATTCTCGATGGTGTCAACGATCCAAGGAACCTTGGGGCCTGCATAAGGACAGCGGAATTCTTTGGCTGTTCTGGAGTTGTAATCAAGAAGAGAAGGGCAGCTCCGATAACGGAAGCTGTGGTAAGGTCTTCCGCGGGAGCGGTTTTCCATGTTGAGATCGCGGCTGAGGAGAATCTTCCAAGCGCCGTAAAGAGGCTGAAGAGTCTGGGTTTCTTCATCTTAGGAGCTGAAATTGACGGAAAGGAGATAATGGGAGTCTCAATGAAACCGCCGGTCGCTCTTGCGGTTGGCGGTGAAGACAAGGGAATCTCTCAGGGAGTAAAGAGGCTCTGTGATGAAATCGTTAGAATCCCGGGTGTTGGAAAGGTAAAATCGCTAAACCTTTCCGTTGCTGCGGCTATTGTTATGTATGAAATATTCAAGTCCTCGAATTTAAGTAACGTTTAAGATATTTCGCATCAATCTTCGCGTATGATAGAGGAGCTACTAACGCTCATAGAGAAAAACAAATCTCAATTGACAAAAATCGATGATGATCTCTATCACAAAATAAAAGATAGAATTGAAGAACTTGAGGAGAAAAAGGGGGTCGATGAGAAAGTTGAGGACGAGATCAGAACTTTAAAACGATTGAGGAGGAGGATTTTCGAATTGAGAACCGGAAAGATAATAAACGCGGCCTGGGCCGAAGTTTGCGGGCAGGAGGTTGGCCTTAACAAGGAAAATCTGACCCAGGCAGAGAGGGCTTTTTTCAGAACCTTGGTGGACGTTATAAGTGAATTTAGCCGGTCTATTTTTGAGGGAAAGAGGGAGAAGGTGGAAAGGGTTCTTGTTAGAATTAAAAAGGATGCGGAAATACTTGGAGTTGATGGAAAAAGATATAAATTGAGAAAGGAAGATGTGGCTACTCTACCTGCTGAGAACGCTGAAGTGCTGATAAAGAGTGGAGTTGCGGAGAAAATAGAGGTGAAAGAATGAAGTATCCAAAGAAGGTTATGACCTACTGCAGGGTTTGCAAAAAGCACACCCTTCATGAGGTCGAGAAAGTTGGCAAGGGCAAGCCAAGCAAGCTGAAGTGGATTAATAGGCAGAAGAGAAGGAGGGGAAAGGTCGGCAATCTCGGGAAGTTCAGCAAGGTTCCTGGCGGTGATAAGCCGACAAAAAGGGTGAACATAAGGTATCGCTGTACGGTCTGCAAGAAGGCCCACACCAGACCGACATGGAGAGTGAAGAAGTTCGAGCTCGTGGAGAGGTGATCGAATGCCTAAAAAGAGCAAGTTCGTTCGAGTTAAATGCCCGGACTGCGAGCATGAGCAGGTAATCTTCGATCACCCGTCCACGGTTGTAAAATGCCTGATCTGTGGCAGAACCATTGCAAAGCCTACAGGCGGTAAGGGAGAGATACTGGTAGAAGTTGTTAAGGAGTACACTTGAAAAGATTTTTATTCTTTAAAATTAGCAAACCTTAATGCTCTGGCTACTGATCCTTTTTCTGATCTACTGGATACTTATTGAAACTCTGGGCAAAACGGGAGCTCTCGGGAAGTATGGGATGAAAAACTACGGACCGTTTCTGATGATTAGGACCAAAAAGGGCTTGAATTTTGTAGAAAAGCTCTCTAAACTGAATAGAATATGGAGGTTTGTCGCGGATCTTGGACTTCCCGTCGTTTTTCTAGGCATGTTTTTCATGTTCGCACTCGTCATTGCAGCGGACTATATGATGCTGAGATCCCCACCTGAGCCATCGGAGCTCACTAGTCCTCAGGCAGCATTGTTGATTCCTGGCGTGAATCCGTTCATTCCGCTCGTCTGGGGGCTGATTGGGCTGGTGGTAACGATCGTCGTTCATGAGCTAAGCCATGCGATCTTGTGCAGGGTTGAGGGGATAAAGGTGAAATCCCTTGGGATAATCCTAGCTCTCGTTCCTATTGGCGCATTTGCTGAACCGGACGAAACTGAGCTTTTTGACAAAAAAACAAGAAGATTGTCCCGAATAAGAGTTTTTTCGATAGGAGTCATTAGCAACTTTATCGTGGCATTTGTGGCATTTTTAGCATTTTTTTACTGCTTGTCCCTTCCAAATCCTGCAATAAGCGTTGTGGACGACAGCGGCAAATTTATCGGAAGGGTTGTGGAACTAAACGGCTTTGAAGTTACTGGAAAAATTGAATCGTTGATTAAACCTGGGGAGAATACTGTTGTACTTGAAAACGAATCGGGAAAGCACACAGTAACCTTCTACGGTGTGAGGGGCGTCAAGATCACGGGACTTTACCGAGAGCACAATCAGACGTTCCCTGCAGAAATTGCGGGAATAGAGAGCGGTGTGATGATAACGGGAATAGATGGAGTGGCTGTGAGCAATGTTTCGGAGTTTAACAGGGAGATGCAGAAGAAAAAACCCGGACAGGGCATTTCGGTTGAAATTTACGATCCCGCTAGGAGGGAATTCAGATCGTTCAATCTAACGCTTGTCGAGAAGAACGGAAGGGCATTTATGGGTGTTTATGTTGGTCAGCTTGAATGTGTTGGAGGGTTGAACTTCTACAACTCTGGGGATCTCTTGGATAGCCTTAAGTCCATTCCAGCTTCTTTAAAAGAGCCCGTCGGTTGGCTTTTCATAATCTCTCTGCCTTTCACTTTTCAGGGGTTTTCGGGGATGGAGATGTTGTTCGAAAGCCCCAGCTATGTTTTCTGGATCCTCAACTCCCTTTACTGGATTGGATGGATCAACTTCTGGGTCGGACTCTTCAACTGTCTTCCAGCAATTCCATTGGACGGTGGCAGGGTTTTTCATGAGGCCTTTTCAGGATTGCTATACGGGAGATTCGGTGAGAGGGCAGAAAAGGTCTCAATCGATGTTGCCAAGTTCCTTGCCATATTCGTCTTCATTTCTATCGCCCTTATGATATTGATTCCGAATCTTAAGCTGCTAGGCCTATGAGATGCAGGAAGTGCGGAAAAAAAGCTGTTGTCAGTCTGAGGGCTTACAGGATCTCTCTTTGTGGGGACTGCTATGTTGATTTTTACAGGAAGCTCGTAGAGAGGTCGATCAAGAAATACAGGATCCTCGGGAAAGATGAGAGGATTTTATTGGCGGTCTCCGGAGGAAAGGACAGCTCTGCAATGGTTTCTGTTTTGAAGGAGCTAGGCTTTGAGTTCGAAATCCTCCACATCGACCTGGGAATTGGGGAATACTCGAAGGATTCGAGGAGAAAGGTAGAAAATCTTTCCGAAATGCTGTCGGTCAATCTTAACATCGTTGAGCTAGAGGATTACGGATTTACGATCCCTCAGGTTAGGGGAAGGGTCTGTTCTGCATGCGGGACTGCGAAAAGGTACATTATGAACAGATTTGCAAGAGAGAGGGGATTTGATGTAGTCGCTACCGGGCATACAGCCGAGGATCTGGCCTCTTTTTATCTGAAAAACATCGCAGGAGGCCAGCAGGTTTTTGCGGAGAAGCTCATTCCGAGGATCGAGCCTTTTGATGCCAAGGTCGTTGCAAAGGCAAGACCCCTTTTTGAGATAAGCGAGAGGGAGAACATGCTCTATGCACTAATAAAGGGCCTACCCTTCAAGTCAGGTGAGTGCCCTTATGCGCCGCGGCCGGAATGGAAGGAAATAGTCTATGACATTGAGCTGAAAAAGCCCGGTTTTACGAGGAATTTCGTAAGGGGACTTGTAGGAAAGGCTGAAAATCCTTTGGAGACAAGATACTGCTCGATTTGCGGAGAGATTTCGAGCGGAGAGGTTTGCTCTTTCTGCAAGATTAGAATGAAATTCACGAGATCGAGTAAAGGCTTTTAATATGGCAAGGGTCTTTTGATATGGATCTCTCAAGGCTTAAGTTCAAGGACGGGCTAATCCCTGTAATCGTTCAGGATGTGCGCACCAAGGAGGTGCTTATGCTTGCTTACGCAAACGAGCTCGCGATTCGGAGGAGTATTGCCACGGGTTACGCTCATTACTGGAGCAGGAGCAGGAACGAACTCTGGATGAAGGGTGAGACAAGCGGCAATACGCAGAGGCTTGTCGAGATCAGGGTTGACTGCGACTGCGACGCACTGCTTTATCTGGTGGAGCAGAAGGGTAATGCGTGCCATACAGGTAATCGGACGTGTTTCTTCAGGAGGTTGGAAAATGAGGATAGTTCCTGACACCAGCACTATTGTGGCCGGCGGAATTTCGAAAATACTAGAGGAGGGGAAAATAGAAGAACATCCATTTACAGGAGTTGTCATTGCGGAGCAGATAGACGGGATAATAATTCCCGAAGCAGTGGTTGCTGAGCTTGAAGCTCAGGCAAATTTTGGACGGATAAGCGGATTCAGGGGGCTTGCGGAGATTGAAAAAATAGTTCGAATTGCGAAGGAGAGGAACATACCGGTCGAATTTGCGGGTAGGAGACCGAGCATTGACGAGATAAAGCTTGCAAAGGGCGGCGAAATAGATAGCATGATAAGGGAGATAGCAAAATCGGCGAACGCAGTTCTGGTAACTTCCGACAGAGTTCAGAGTCTTATCGCTAGAGCTAAGGGAATTGAGACCATATACGTAAAACCGAGGATCATAAGACCGGAAGAAACCAAGATCATGACATTCTTCACCCCTGACACGGCCAGCGTTCACCTTCGAGAGGGAGTTCCGCCATATGCAAAGAGGGGAAAGATCGGTGCATTGAAGTTGGTTAAGCTGAGGGATGAACCTATTAGCTACGAGGAGCTCTCCGAGATAGCGGACGAGATCATAGAAGCGGCGAAGCAGGATGAAGAGAGCAGCATAGAGATAGAACGCAAGGGGGCAACAGTGGTTCAGCTCAGAGACGTCAGGATTGCAATCGCGGAAAGACCCTTTGCCGATAGAATGGAGATAACAGCAGTCAGACCAATCGCGAAGGTCAGCATAGATGAATACGGAGTCAGTGATGAGCTTAAGAGGAGAATAGTTGAGAGACAGAGAGGAATTCTGATCGCTGGCCCGCCAGGAGCCGGAAAGTCGACCTTTGCCGCGAGCGTGGCAAACTATCTGTTGGATCACGGTTACGTCGTTAAGACGATGGAAAGCCCGAGAGATTTAATGGTCAGAGACGAGATAACCCAGTACGCCCCGCTCGAGGGGGACATGGCCTTAACTTCGGACATTCTTCTACTCGTTCGCCCGGATTACACGATATACGACGAGCTGAGGAAAACCTCAGACTTCCAGGTTTTTGCAGACATGCGTCTTGCGGGAGTTGGGATGATAGGCGTAACGCATGCAACGAGGGCAATAGATGCTGTTCAGAGGATGATCGGCAGGGTGGAGCTCGGAATAATCCCCCAAGTTGTTGACACTGTGATCTTTATCGAGGCCGGGAAGATCTCAAAGGTATACGAGCTGGACTTTACCGTAAAGGTCCCCTCTGGCATGTTTGAGGCGGATCTTGCAAGGCCTGTTATAGAGGTGAGGGATTTCGAGAGCAAAAGAGTTGAATTCGAGATTTACACCTTCGGAGAGCAGGTCGTCGTGATGCCCGTTCAGAGTGATGAAAGGCTGAAGAAGGCTGTGGAGGAGAAGATTTCTCAGTTTTTGGACGACTTTGAGGTCGTCGTTTCTGGAAGAAGGGCAGTGGTCAAGGTTCCAGAAAGCCAGATCCCCAAGCTTCTGGGAAAGAAGGGAAAGAGGATAAAGAGGCTCGAAGACGAGCTTAAGGTGTCAATAGACTTGGTACCGAAGGGATTGGAGCTCAGAGAAGCTAGAATCGAGGAAACAGACAAGCACTACATCATCTTTGCAGAGGGACTTGAAGGAAGAACCGTTGAGGTTTACGCTGATGACGAGTACCTTTTCTCGGCACTGGTCAGCGGTAAGGGAATAATAAAGGTTAGGAAGGACAAAGAGGCTGGCAAAAGCCTGAAGATTGCGAGAGCTAAAAATGCAAAAATAAGGCTGAAGGTGGTCGATTGAGGTATATCTTTGCGATAATCTTTCTCTTTGCAAATATCTTTGCCGTTCTTTCGATAAGGAGCTACGAATCCGCGGGCATGTTTGTCTTCGAGAACCCCGGGGATGTCTCAAATTCTCTTCTCTATTTTGCCTTAATTCTCTTCTTTACAGCCTTGGTCCTTCTGCTAGCAAGATCCCAGAGGTTTTTGGCAGGGCTTATATATGCACTCACGTTTGTGTCGATCTTTTACGTTCTCGTACCCTTCTTGGACACCTTTGCCCTGATTTTGGCAGTTATAATAACCGCAGCTCTGATAAAAAAGCCTCACTGGATTCTGATAGACATTTCAGCTTTTCTTCTTGCTGTTGGAATTGCCACTATGTTCGGCATCAGTCTTGAACCTTTGCCTGTCATCGTCCTGCTCGCAGTTCTGGCAGCTTACGATGCGATTTCCGTTTACAAGACGAAGCACATGATAAGCTTGGCGGATTCGGTAGCGAGGATCAGCGCTCCCATGGTCTTCATAATCCCCAGGGGACAGGAAAAGATGCTTATGGGCGTAGGTGACGTCGTAATTCCAGGCATTTTAGCTGTCTCAGTGCAGAGATTTACCTCTTCTTCAGAAATTGGTTTCATAAAGCTTTCTGCACTACTTACAATCCTGGGTGGTTTTTTGGGTTTAATTCTGCTTTTGTATATTGTAGAGAAAAGGAAAGGAGCTCATGCGGGTCTTCCGTTCATAAACACCGGGGCTGTCTTGGGATTTCTTGTATCACAACTGTTCTGACTAGGTCCCTTCCTGAACCATTCTTGCCTCTTCCAGCAGTATTTCGGCCCTTTTTCCGATAATTTCTCTTACCTTGTTCGGTTTTGATAGTAGATCTTTGCAGAAAGCAAAACCCTCCTTCAAAAGGAGCTCTATTTCGAAATCCTTTAAGCTGAGGACAGTAATCGGATATAGCTTTTTTGATTCAAGCATGAATTCTATTCCCCCTTTTTCTGGATATCTCCAGCCCGTTAACAGCAAACCCCTGCAGTTGGCGTACTTTACAGCTTCGCTCGAGAACTTAGTGTTCGTAAATATCCACATTCCATCAAATTCCTTCCCGGATTCTGTTATGTCAACAAAGCGTGCGTAGGAGTATAGGACTTCTTTGAGCCCGGTGTATATGGGGGTGTTGTGAAACTTGCACTCCACCAGGAATCTCCCGTCTTTCTCCGCTATCACGTCTATTTCGTGAAGCGCACATTTTCCCTCGATCAGCTGATTTGTTACCGTTCTGTATCCAAACTCTCTGAGAAGGGAGGAGACAAACTTCTCAAATCTGTAACCCGCTGGCCCGAGGCGGAGAAGAGATGATTTCAGGCCATACACTGCTGAGACTCTTTTTGAGTACTTCCCGACTATTTCAAGGGCAATCTGGAGGACCTTCTCCGTTTCTATCCCGTCATAAATTTTCCTTTCAACTTCCTCCGCAACTGCTTCTGCCTTCTCCCTGCTCAAACCCGCCCTTATCAGCGTTCCGGCTATTTTATCTTTGCTGAATTCCTCAAGCCTTCCATCCCTCTTTCTGACGAGCATGGCTAGAATTGCACCTCTTCGAAAGTCTCCCCCTCTTTGAGAGTCAGGAGATATAGCAAGTAGCTAAGTTTGTTCAGCCAGTCTACCGAATTTTCCGAAGCAAGTCCGTTTCTGTAAAGAGTAACCGCTCTTCTTTCAGCCCTTCTGACAACGGCTCTTGCAACGCTCAGAAGTGCGGTGGCAGGATCCTTTTCTAGAATAACAAAGCTACTGATTTTCGGGATTTTCTCCTCCATCTCTTTTATCTTGGATTTTATCCAGTCTATTTCGGATGATTCGACTTTTCTGCCGCCTGCAAATTCCTCGCCTATCCTGAAGATTCTCTTCTGAACCTCGTGAAGTATGCCCCTGACTTCATTATCTCTCGAAAATACCTTTGCAAGCCCTATGAAGGCGTTTGCTTCGTCAATTGCTCCCAAACATTCTGCTACAGCTGAATCTTTAAACACTGAACCACTTAGAGTTTTTGTCATTCCAAAACTCATTCAAATCACTTCCCTATTCTCAAGGAGGAATTGTCAACTTTGTTAAAAATCTTTTCTTTTAATTTTGAGTTTCTGCTCGATTGCAGACCCTTTAAGATACCCTGACCCCCTCCCCGACCTGAACGGGAGGCTTTCGGTTGTAATCGATTAAAAAGTCAAGGCTGTACGAAAAACCTTGCGGGCTCTATCCATTCGCTCTTGCACTTGGGACAGCGACTCGGATTCATGGTTTCGAACTGGAACCCGCATTTTCTGCATTTTGGTGGAATCATTAGCAGCTGTTTTCCCTTCCTTTTCAGGATCTTTGCGCTTCTTTTTATCGCTTCAAAGACCTCTTTTTCCTGAGAGGGATCAATTTGAAGTGCATAGCAGATCTCCCTTGCGGTCATCGGTTCTTTTTCAAGCAGTGAGATCACGTCCTCTATTCTCATCTCTGAAATTCTGGATTCTGGACAGTTAAACTTAACCGAAGCGCAATTTTAATTAAAGGGTGCTTGATAATAGCAGCATGCTCGAAGACACTCTGAGAGAGTACCTCAGCAAAGGAATAGTGAAAGTTCTGGAAAGTCAAATTGGCAGGGAAATAGCGACTGAAATTGAGAAGAAAATGGGCTATGAGGACAGAAAAAGGGTTTTGAGGGAATATGAGAGGAATGGAAAGTTAAGCGAGGAGACCATTTCTTATCTCCTTTCAAAGTTTTACTTCAAGGATCTCACCGGGGTCCTTTTTGGAATACCCTCGGATCTTCAGGTTTATCCAGAAATAACTCAGAAAATGGTCGGCAGCGGAAGATTCGGAGTGGATGGGCTGAGAAAACATGTGAGAGAACTGGGATATCCGGAAAGCAAATTCGAAGAAATTCTTCAGGCAATTTATTCAGAAATAGAGAAACTTGCAAGGGATCCTAAATATCTGCCGCTGCTGGCTGCAGCTTGTTTGGAGATCGGCATTTTTTACCTGAATTCGGATTACAAGAAGGCAGAAAAGTTTTTGCTTGAGGCCTATGATCTCAGATCACATATAATCGGAACCAAAAGAGCAACCAGACTTCTGGAGGCTGTAATTCAGCTCGGATTTTTATACAATAGAATTAAAAAGACAGACAGGGCTGAGGTTATGCTCGATAAGGCCAGTCAGCTCATGGAGGAGCTTGCTCAGATACAGGAGGTTGATTCCAAGACTGCCAACTTGTTGAGAGAGCTTGAAAAACAGCTGGAAAGGCGGCAGAATTAGGGCTCGGTATTTGAATGCTGAAATTAAAAATTCAAAAATCCTGATGCTGAATTTAGCTTAAAAAGCCGTAGAATTCAGAAAAAGTTAAAAATATCGGGAATTGTTTCCTTTTATGATCATCACAGACAATCACATGCACGTCTACAGGCATCTTAAGCTTGAAGCCATTGAGCAGTTCAAGCAGGCAGGAGGCACTCACGTTCTTCTTGTGTCCCTTCTGGCCCATCACTACGACGTTAACCCAAAAACAGGAAAAGATTTTGTCAAAGTTTTTGAAGAACACATAAGCATGGTAAGGAAGGCGAACAGGATTGTCAAAGCTTATGCGGTTCTTGGGGTTCATCCGGCGGAGATCACGATTCTTGGCCCGAGATACGGGTTTGAAAGAGCCGCCGAGATCATGAAAGAGGCGTTGGATATAGCCGGTGAATATGTTGCCAAAGGGGAGGCGATTGCGATAAAAAGCGGGAGACCGCATTATCGGGTCGATAGTCATGTGTGGAGGCTGAGCAACGATGTAATGAGGCATGCGTTTGAAATCGCCAAAGATGTGGGATGTGCGGTTCAGCTCCACACTGAAAGCTACAACAGGGAAATGGGGATGGAAATTGCAAAAATCGCAGATGAAGTCGGGCTCAGGAGGGAAAAGGTTGTGAAGCACTTCTCTCCACCAAAAGTCAGAGAGTTCGAAGAGATCGGAATATTTCCTTCAGTAATTGCGGGAAACGAGAACGTTCTCGCGGCAGCGAGGGAAGGTTCACGTTTTGTTGTAGAGACGGATTACATAGACGATCCAAAGCGTCCAGGAGCCGTTCTTGGACCGAAGACAGTTCCAAAGAAGGTTAAGGAGCTGCTTCGCTACGGATTTGACGAAGATTTCATATACAAAATCTGCAAGGAGAACATAGAGAAGCTCTATGGAGTTGAACTTGAGGGGTAGGCTTCTGGAGGACTTTGCGGAGCTGAATGCAACCGCAGATATCGAGAGGCAGGGTTTTGGTTTCAAAAAAGGAGACAAGATCTACCTTCACCCTGTGGAGGCTTTTTATCTTCAGATGAACAGAAAAGCATTTTTCGCCGACATAGAAGAGCTTAGAAGTTGGGTTGAGGAAAGAGTGGTGTCTTTTCCCGAGTATTACTTTGTTTATGAAGACCTCAGGCGTAGGGGGTACAGAGCGAGGCCTCAGGGTGACGTGATAATCTCAAAAAAGGTCTTTTATCCGATTTCGGAGAAGAATGCCATAACTCTGGAAGAGCTTTTGGAAAAGCTTCGCAGATCAGGGGAGGTAGTTTTGGCTATAGTTGACGAGGAGAGCGAAATCACGTATTATCTCGCCTCAAAGCCTGAGCTGAAAGGAGAGCAGACAGAGGCGCTTCCAAAAATTCGCGGGATTTTGTTAAAAGATCGGGTAATTACGGAAAACTTGGAGATTTTCAGGAGGTTTTTTTACGGAAGCGAAATTGGAGGCATTGTCGTGCTGTCCTTACTTGAGAGCCTTTATCTTTTCGAAAATGGTATTCTCGAGCTCGACTCTCCTGAAAAGCTGTTTGAGGCTATAAAAAATTCCGAAGGCTTTGAAGATAGGTATAGGGTCTACAAGGATCTGAAGGAAAGAAAATTCGTTGTAAAGACCGGATTTAAGTTTGGAAGTGATTTCAGGGTGTACAGGAAAGTTGAGTCAGCAGAGGATCTTCCGCATTCTGAGTTTTTGGTTTTAATTGCACGCTCTGAAATAGCTCCGAGAGATTTGGCTAGGGCGGTAAGACTTTCGAACAGCGTAAGGAAAAAGCTTTTAATTGCATATGGGGGCGAATACATTCTCTTTGACCGGGTAAGAGTATGAAGGTTGCTGTTGGATCTAGAAATCCCACCAAGATTGAGGGTACTAGGTTGGCCTTTGAGCAGTTCTTTGAAGACGTCAAGGTTTTTGGAATAGAAGTGGAACCGAGGTTTAGACAACCTTTCAACGAGGAAACGCTGGCTGGGGCAATAGAGAGAGCGCTTAAGATATATTCTGATGAATTTGACTTTTCGGTGGGAATAGAGGCGGGTTTGATGAGTGTAAGGCACACCATTACCGGCTACATGGATTTCCAGGTCGCAGTGATTTACAACGGCGAGAAGTTCACAATAGGCTTTGGTCCCGGGTTTGAGTATCCCAGAGTGGTTGTTGATAATGCCCTGAAGGGGATAGAAGTTGGAAAAACGATGGAAAAGATCTCGGGAATAGAAAAAATCGGCTGGAAGTTTGGGGCAGTACACTACCTGAGCAAAGGAGCGATCTCCAGAACTGAACTTTCTAGGATTGCAGTTACAATGGCTCTCATTCCCTGGCTGAATAGGGGACTCTATGAGATCTGAGGGCCTACTGTACAATTGCGGGCAATTTTGGATTGATCTTCAAGGCTGAGCTAGGAGCGCATTTCGATCTTAGACCATTTTAATTTTGAAACCAATTTTGGAGACCGAAAACTGCTAATAAGCTTTTCTATTGTCTCCCCTGAAGGGCTGGGCTTTCAGTTGTAATAAGCTTAAAATACCTATCGTTTTCAAGAATGTGTGGTCGGGATGTTGTCTAAACTTTTTCTCCACGAGAAAACTGTGGAAATCCTGCTGAATATCCTAGAGGCAGAAGAAAGGGGGGAGAAGGTGTACCCTCTTCAGATTTCTAACATCCTGAATTCGCCTTATAGTCATATTTCGAGGGTTATCGGAGAATTTGAAAAAAACTGCATAATTGAGAGTAAATTGGAAGGTAGGACAAGAGTATTAAGGTTAACAGAATGCGGGAAAAAAATCGCCCTATTGCTCCGGGATCTAAAAAATGAACTCGAAAAAGACCTGGTATCTATTATGAAGGTCAGAAAGTTGCAGGAAATTTACGAAAACTCAAAGAAAGATTTTTATTGCTTAGCCCCAATTATTGCAGAGCTGGAAATTTTGATGAATTCCACAAAGGATGAGGGTGTGCTTGAGGAGGTTAGAAGGCTCAAAAAACGTTTAGAGAGCGAGTCCTATGCTGAGAGCTTTGGAAGGAATGAAGGATGAAATGGTCAAACTGCTATGCAGGCTCGTGGAAGCGAAGGCAATTTCTCCGGACTTCGGGGGAGAGGGAGAGGCCGAGAAAGCAGACATTCTGATGGAGTACCTTGAAGACTTCGATTATGTCGAGAGGTTCGATGCAAAGGACGACAGGGCGAGGGAAGGGATCAGACCGAACATAGTTGCCAAGGTTAAGGGGGTTTTGGACAGGACGATCTGGATAGTAACCCATCTGGATGTAGTTCCCGAGGGAGACGTGAGACTCTGGAGAACTCCACCATTCAAAGCCGTTGTTGAGAACGGAAAGATATACGGCAGGGGCAGCGAAGATAACGGGCAGAGTATTGTCTCCTCCCTTTTTGCAGGCATCGCAATTCTAAATTCTGGAATTAAACCGAAGTACAATCTGGGTCTTGCATTTGTTTCGGACGAGGAGAGCGGTAGTGAGTATGGCATCAAGCATTTGCTGAGGCAGAGGGTTTTCTCCAAGGGGGACTTCTTTATAGTTCCTGACGTCGGATCTCCGGAGGGTGAGCTGATAGAGATTGCAGAAAAGAGCATTCTATGGCTGAAGTTTGAGGTATTCGGAACCCAGTCGCACGCAAGCAGACCAATAATGAACGCATCGAGGAGAGCGATGAAGTTTATTCTGGATCTCGACGAAAAACTCCACACAAAGTTCAGCGCCAAAGACGAACTCTTCGATCCGCCTTATTCGACCTTTGAACCGACAAAAAGGGAAAAGAACGTTGATAACGTGAACACGATCCCTGGGCTCGATGTAAGCTACATGGACTGCAGGATTCTGCCAGAGTACTCTATTGATGAAGTGGTAGACTACGTTGAAAGCGTTAAGAGGTTCCACGAGATCAGGGACAAGGAGAAAATTAACGTGGAAATCGTGCAGAGGTCAAGCTCTCCTAAGACTCCAGAAAATGCAGAAATTGTTTTGAGGTTATCTGACACGATATACAGACTTCGAGGAATAAAACCGAAGCTTTTCGGAATTGGAGGGAACACCTGTGCCTCATTCTTGAGGCGGGAGGGATTTAGAGAATCCGTTGCTTGGTGCACAACGGATTCGACGGCTCACAAGCCAAACGAATACTGCAAGATCGAAAACATGGTCGAGGATGCGAAGGTTTTCTTCTCGATATTTTTCGACCCCAAATACTAGATGTTCTCAAAGTTGTAGATCCCGGAATACCTCCGTGTTTTCGACGAAAGGTTAATGAAAACGAGCTGAACTATCCTCGCGTCCCTTTTCAGCCAGATACCGTAGGGGTTGTGAACCGATATCGCAACCTCACTTCGCCCTTCATAGCCTGCATCCCAGACTGCAGTGATGACGTTTGCCCCGCATCTCACTAGGCTCGACCTAGGCTTTGCAACTGCCATCAGGTCATCATCGAGCTTGACAATCTCGTTCAGAACGGCTTTGTAAATCCCCTGAGGAAGATAGACCCAGTCTTTGAACTCTATCTCTTCCGTTTCGGCCAGAATCCTCTGGCTGTTGTCGAAATCTATTTTTCCTGCACTTTTGAACCTCGCTACAGATTTTAGGGTACAGTCAAATCCATTCGGCTGAAGCTGAGTATTTAGATCTATGAAATTCCTAATAAGTCCCCTTTCGATTCTTTTCCTTATCTCTTCGGAATTCAAAACGCACATGAAGAAATGGAGACTTAAATTTAGATTTTTCTTTTGCCCTAAAACTTTTATTTACACTCGCTGCAGGAGGAGCATGTGCGAATCGAAAGTTCTCTCTGCAGACGGCAGGCTTTTGATGGAGGATGTTGTGAGGATAAAGGTTGAAGGAAGCCTTTTGAAGATGTGGGATATTCTGGGGGCGACAAAAGAGGTTAGAGGAAGGATTTTGGAGGTGGATCTTGTAGCCCATAGAGTCAAATTGGAGGTGTTATGATGAAAATCAGGGTTGCTATAAACGGGTACGGAACAATAGGTAAGAGGGTTGCGGATGCAGTTGCTCTTCAGGACGACATGGAGGTCGTTGGAGTCACAAAGACGAAACCGGACTTTGAAGCGAGAATAGCAGCCAAAAAATTCGACCTTTACTTGGCAAAGGGAGAGAATGCGGAGCTCTTCGCAAAGGCAGGGATTGAAACCTGCGGAAATCTTGAGGACTTGCTGACAAAGGCGGACTTGGTCGTTGACTGCAGCCCTGACAAGTTCGGAGTAGAAAACAAGAAGGTATACGAAAAGCTTGGAATAAAGGCGATATTTCAGGGCGGTGAGAAAAAAGAGGTCGCTGAAGTCTCCTTTAATGCCCTTGCTAACTACGATCAGGCGAAGGGCAGGCGTTTTGTTAGGGTAGTGAGCTGTAACACAACAGCCTTAGCGAGGCTCATATATGTGCTAAAGATGAACTTCAAGATTGGAAGGGTCCGGGCAACAATACTCAGGAGGATAGCAGATCCAAAGGAGGACAAAAAGGGTTTGACGAACGCAATAATGCCCGATCCAATTTCTTTGCCCTCGCATCACGCAAAGGATGTTAAGACAGTCCTTCCTGACGTCGATATCGTGACAACGGCTTTCAAATTACCTACAACCCTGATGCACGTTCACTCACTCTCCATCGAGATGAAAGAAAAAGTGGATAGGGAAGACGTTATCTCTGCGCTTGAAGGGGAGCCGAGAATTATGCTTGTCTCGGAAGCTGATGGCTTTACGTCTACAGCGAAGATTATCGAGTTTGCAAGAGAATTCAGAACGCGATACGATCTTTTCGAGAACATTGTGTGGCTCGAGTCTATAGCACTTGATGGAAACGATCTCTTCGTAACGCAGGCGGTGCATCAGGAGGCGATTGTTGTGCCTGAGAACGTTGACGCTATAAGAGCTATTTTTGGAGTGGAGAAGAAGCTAAGCATAGAAAAAACGAACAAATCTCTTCGCATTGGAGAGAAAAATTTTTAAACTTTTTGATTACTAGGATCATGGACGTGGAAACGAGAAAATCAATATTGATGGACGCTTTCAACGAATTGAAAGAGAAATGGTCTGTTGACGAGAGATTTTTGAGTTCAAAAGAAGAAGAACCCACCACCGTTGATGGTCTGCCTGAAAGCAAGGTGAATGATCTCCTGCAGTTGAAGGAGAAATACAAGCTCGACGAGATCGGGTTTGTGTTCTTGGTTGGAGCCGCGGTGGGGTTCTATCAGGGGCAGAGGAATGTAAAGAGCGTTGTACGCGAAATGTTGCATTCAGTAAATGAAGTTGTGAACAGTTTTCTAAGAAAGTCATGAAGTATGCGATAAAAATCGCATACTTCGGTGATAATTTTTTTGGTAGCCAGTTTCAGCCCGACCGCAGAACTGTTGCGGGAGAAATTCTGAAAGCTTTGGAGGCTTTTGGAATAAATTCAAAGCTCAGCTTTGCTGGCCGGACTGATGCGGGAGTTCATGCTCTGGGACAGGTAGTTTCGTTCAGCACCGAATCTAGAATCACTCCAAGAATGTTGAATTCGGAATTGCCGGATGACATTACTGCATGGGCTATAGCTCAGGTCCCAGAGAGCTTTAATCCAAGAAGGGCAGAAAGCAGGATCTACTCATACGTTTTTTACGATGAGAACTACGATATTCCTGCAATTGAAGAAGCTTTAAAAATTCTTCACGGTACTTGGGACTTTTCGAACTTCACCAGAGGCTACAAGGGGGGAAAGAGAACGATCTACAGGGCAGAGTTACAGAAAAGCAGAGAATTTTTGGTTTTGGAAATCGAGGGAAATGCCTTTACGTGGAATATGGTCCGCTGTATCGTCACAGCCCTGAAGAAAGTCGGGAAGGAAGGGGATTTGGAATGGTTTAAAAAAATGCTCAGTCCTGAGAAGCACAGAGAAAGAGTTCAGCCATCCCCTCCGGAAGGTCTTCTGCTCAAGGACGTTATATACAGGGATATAAGTTTTGAAGTTGACGAGTATGGGATGAGACTCCTGCACCTTCGGCTGAAGAAGAGAATGATCGAAAGCGGAATCCGTTACAAGCTTTTTTCCCTAGAACTTGAAGCTTTTGAGCCCAGAAAATAGAACCACAACTGCGATTTTTTTCGTTAGCAATGCGGGCGGTATTGGGCAGTCGCCGTACCTTATTATTATGTCCTTATTCAGTTTCTCGACTCTGCTTATCGCCTCAAAGATACCCTCCATGGTTACCTCCTCTTTGGGACCGCAGAAGAGCAGGAGGGCGGATTTGGCCTTCTCAAGCTCCGTATTTATGCTCAGATTGTTCATAGCCTGATCTAGCATCTCAAGGATTCTTCTTGTTCTTACTGCCTTGAGCTCGCTCGCTTTCTTGAAAAAATCAAAGCTAACCTTCTGTTCTGCAAACCCCACAACTGAAAAGCCGTCTGATTTCAGTGCATTGAAAATGTCCGAAGTATCGACAACGACTTCCCCGGCAACTCTCTTCTTAATGTCCACCTCGCCGGCTAGGGCGAGCATGTTCATGGCATCGAATATTTTCGCGTCTGAGTCTGCTTTACCCTCGAATACCAGAATTATGTCCGAGACCTTCTGTATCTTTCTCATCTTTTTCTTTATTTCAGACACATCGACAGCACCTAGGCTTGGTATTAGGGTTAGGTAGATGATTGGGTCTTCTGAGAAGGCCTTCAGTCTTTCGCAGAATTCCACTGACACATCAAAGGCGAAATCGTCTTCAAGGGAAGTTATAACTAGATTACCCTCCCATATCTCGTAGTGCCTTGTTAAGGCATTTATAAAACCGGGAATACCCCTACGGTCTCCAACGTAGTACTTTCGATCATCATCAATTGAAACGCTTCTTATCTGCAGCTCATCACTTAGAATTGCGAAGCATTTGAAGAGAGGGGACCTATTAACTCTTACTCCATGTTTGTAGAACAGCTCGGCGATCTTTGCTCCTCTTAGTCCGATTCCAACAGTTAGCAGCCTCATTTTTCTTATTTTGTTACCTTTGATTTTTTAACGCTCCATGGCTTTGGCCGGAAGCACCCGGCAAAGCCTTAACATTCAGTTCCCCTCTCCGATTCGGGCTCCAGATTCATCATCTTCTAGGTAGCGTAGACCTTTTGGTCTATTCCGGACTCCGGAACCTCGGCCTTGTCCGAGGTTACTGAAACATCTTCATAAACTAAACTTCGTTATAATTTAAGTCTTTCGTCATTCTTAGTTTTCGGTTAGGGATTCGCAAATGAGAACCTTCGTCCTTCGGGGCAGGGATGATAGAAAAGCTTAAATAAATAGAAACTATAAATAGAATGTCCGAGCAATCTAGGGGATGTTCCTTTGCAGAGAGAAGTCCAGATCTGCGATATGAATATAGCTAATGCCTTAACGGGATCTGCGGGATGGGGGAGCTTGGTTTTTGAATCGGCAAATGATGGGAAGGGTGCAAAGCCTACCCTTAGTGCCGCAGGCCCCGCCTTGAAAGGTGGGATAGCTCACATAATCTAGTAAAAAAGAGGTGGTTGTTTGCCCGTATTGATGTTCATAATGGATGGACTGCCAGACAGGCCGGTCGGTGGAAAAACCCCTCTGACTGTTGCAAAAAAACCGAAACTGGATAAAATTGCTGAAATAGGAGTGAACGGCATAATGGATACAATTTCCCCCGGAATTAGACCGGGGAGCGATACTAGCCATTTGGCGCTTCTGGGCTATGATCCCTACAGGTTCTATACAGGCAGAGGCCCGATTGAAGCAGCTGGAGTTGGAATCGAGCTTAAACCCGGCGATGTTGCTTTTAGGGCCAACTTTGCAACTGTTGTTGGAAACGGAAGAGTGTTTGATAAGGTTGTAGTGGATAGGAGGGCGGGGAGAATCGAGCAGACTGAAGATCTAGTTAAGGCTTTAAACGAAATCGACTTGGATGTTGAATTCGAGGTCGCCAGAGCAACGGGACATAGAGCAGTCGTTGTATTTAGGGGAATCTCCTCAGCCGAACTTGGCGAGACTGATCCGAAGGTAGTGGGAGAAAAGGTGAAAACTTGCAAGCCCTTAAACGATTCCGCAAGAAGGGCAGCTGAAATTGTGAACGAATTCATGCAAAAAGCCCATGAAGTTTTGGATCGCCATCCCTTAAACTTGGAAAGAGAGAAAAAGGGACTGCCAAAGGCAAATGCAATACTTCTGCGCGGGGCAGGAGTTATGAAGGAAATTCCGAGCTTCAGAGATAAATACGGGCTTGATCTGGCCGTTGTTTCTGCAACGGCCTTGATCAAGGGTGTTGGAAAGATCGTTGGTGGGGAAGTCTTTACACCTGCTGGGGCTACAGGGAACAAAAAAACGGATTTGGAGGCAAAAATGAATGCAGCCTTGGATTTGCTAAAGAAGAAAGACGTTGTATTGCTGCACATCAAGGCTCCCGACGAGATAGGACATGACAGGGATTTTGACGGGAAGGTTGAGTTTTTAGAGAGACTGGATTCCTATCTGGATAAAATTCTGGAGCTCGACTTCTCTAAGAACTGCTTGATTGTTACTTCCGATCATTCCACTCCAGTAACCGTTGGGGAGCATACTGCTGATCCTGTTGCTGTGTCAATCGTGCATGAAGGAGTGAGGGTTGACGACGTGAAGAGGTTTACAGAGTTCGATGCGCCGAAGGGAGGACTTTGCAGGATAAGGGGAATGGATCTGCTGAGCATAGCTCTAGATTTGCTGAATCTTTCAAAGAAATTCGGAGCATGATATGCTGGAAAAATCCGTAGAAGCGGTTTTATTCTTGTCTCCTGAAGCTTTGGAGATTTCCGAGATCTGCAGGATCTTGAAGGCTAGACCGGAGGAAATCGAGATGGCCATAGAGGCTGTAGCAAGAAGATACAGGGAGATGGATTCGGCCATCGAAGTTGTCAAAGTGGGGAACAGGTATTTAATGAGGGTGAAGCCTGAATTTGCCGATATTGTTGAAAAATTCGCGGAAAGGGAGCTTGATCGTGGTACCATGAGAACTTTGGCAGTTATCGCGGTCAGGCAGCCAATAACGCTTGCAAAGCTGGCAAAGATCAGAGGAAACAAATGTTACGACCACGTGAAGAAACTCATTGAGCTGGAACTCGTAAAAGCAGAGAAAAAGGGCAGGTCCACAGTACTGACGACAACGGAGGCGTTTGCCTCCTATTTTGGGTTTGAATCCAAAGATCCAGAAGAGATAAAGGAGAAACTTAAGGATTTTTTAGAGAAAAATGATTAACGCAGCTTTCTGTAGCAATCCAAGCAAAGACCGTGGTCAGAATAGCATTTTCTGCACACTTTTCTCCCGCACCTTCTGCAGGTGAACTCCGCGATCCTTCCGCATCTGCATTTCATCTAAGATCGCTTGCTATGAGCTCTGCGACCTTCTTCCCGCTTTTCAGCATTCCACCAAATATCGGCCCCATTCTTGGAAGATTGTAAACACTAGCGACTGCCATTCCGGCAACGTAAAGCCCTTCCACTACTTTTCCAGTTCTTTCAACAACTTGGTCCTCACCAATCTCGCAGAATGCCGATCTTTCACCAGGAACTTTTATGCCCAATGGAACTTTGCGGGATGCGACCGCAACAACTTCAGCATCATGCCCTGTGGCATCGACAACAGCCCTGCACTCAACGAAGATCGGATCTACATGAAGTCCGGCGATTTCAACGGCGCTCCATTGCAGGCAAACCCCGGTTATCCTAAGCGGGTTCTCTCTGAAGATAACGTCGTCAACAGAAACACCGTGAATGATCTTGGCTCCGGCGTCAACGCACTTTGATGCAAGCTTCGCCATGAATTCAGAGGCATCGCAAACGAGCAAGGTTCCTTTATCTACAGCTCTGATGTTGAAATGCTCCAGAATCTTCCGGACATCTTTTTCGAGGGCGATCTTGTGGAAAAGCATTCCACCCCCGCCGATTCCACCGCCGAAGCTCAACCTTCGCTCGAAAATTACAGTTTTGAACCCCATTTCCGCAAGGTAGGTACCAGCAGTTAGTCCCGCAGGACCAGCACCGACAATAACGACGTCACTTTTTGTGAAGTTCAGCCAGTCCTTGGTGGCTTCTTCAATTATCGCCTGAGTTATTTCTGCTTCCATATTCTGCTTTTTTTCTCGGAGAGAAATATAAATCCTTCGGCCCAGAAAAGCGAATTTCATAGCGTAACTTTTTTAAGCAAAAAGTTGAACATACTTCCAGCCCGCCTTAGCTCAGCCTGGGAGAGCGCGGGACTGTAGTTTGCCGCTCCGCGGGCAAGCGGAGATCCCGGTGTCCCCGGTTCAAATCCGGGAGGCGGGACTTTTTAACCTCTTTCTGTATTCTTGAAAATGTCATCTTCTGTTCCTGTTAAATTTTCGGTTTTCTTCCAGGCCATTTCGATTTTCTGTATGATTTCAACAATTCTGTCCACCTGCTGGAGAATCTTTCTTCTTGTTTCCTCGTTTTCAACAAATGTCTCAGCCAAACCGCTTATAACGGCTAGAGGATTTCTGATTCTGTCAACGATAAAAGCGAAAGTTTTTAAATTATCCATCAGTCTGTTGAGTAGCTCAAGTTTCTTCTGTTCGTCTTCGATCGTTTTAATCGCAAAGGCTATGTCTTTTGCAAGGGTTTCGAGGAGAGTCCTCTCCTCCTCTCCGGAGTACATAACACATAGGTATCCGTAGTCATTTCCACTATAACTTATGCTGAAGCATCCCTCTTGTGGAACGTCGGAAATCTTCGCGGAGTAGTCGGAAAGAATTTCTTCGACTTTTTTAATCAACATTTCCTTGTCTCTGATTCGTGCTATAGCCTGGTTAACTTCTATTATTTCCCTGAGGAGCTTGTTCAGCTTCTGCAGCCTTGTAATCTCTTCAGCTATCACCAAGCAGACCCTCTTTCCTCCAAGTTCAACTGGAACGTAGTTGTTAATGAAAATTCTCCCTTCTCGCTCGTCTTGGAAAACTACAGGTTTATTTTCCCAAATGGCCTTCCTTATGTTCTGCAATCTCTTGTCTGCAACTTCCTTCGAAAACAAGTCATGGTGACTTTTTCCGATCGGTTTCACACCTATGCTTTTGATCATCGCCTGGTTTGCTTCGATGAAAATCCCGTTTTCGTCAACCAATGCGATTAGGATCGGAGAGTGTTCGAAAATCTTCTTGTATCTTTCTTCACTTTCTTTCAACCTCTCCTGAAGTTCGAGCTTTTCCGTAACGTCTCTGTAGTTCCCCACAAAACCCACGATTCTACCTCTCTCCCATAACAGCCTGATATTCCCTTCAAAAATTATTTTTCTTCCGTCCCTTCTTTTGGCCTCTAATATGAGTCCTTTGAGATCTCTCTTTTCCCTGAAGGCCCTGTTATAGGCTTTGAATATGCTCTCAGCCATCTCTCTGTTCAGTCCTAGAAACTCGGCGAAATTCCTGCCCCTAACCTCATCTCTCGAATAACCTAGGGTTTCTTCAAAGGCTCTGTTGACCTCAACAAATCTGCCTTGGAGATCTGTTACGGCAATTATGTCTAAGGAGTTATCGAAAAACTCTCTATACCTCTCTGCTGATTTTTTGTCTGTGAGATCCCTCAAACAAATTAAAACAGCTGGTCTATCTTTGATTGTTACGCTTTTTAGGGTTACTTCTATCCATTTCTCCACCCCATTCGGCAGAAGAACGAGCCCCTCAAATGGTTCGGTCTCATCCCCTTTTAAAGCTCTTTTTATTCTTTCCATCAATGCTTCTCTGTAATCCGGATGCATTAGCTCCCGAATCTCGCGTTTGAAGTCTTTTCCCAGAAATTCAGCTGCTTTTGAATTTGCATAGATAACTCTTTCTCCATCGTAGATTATCATTGCATCTGGATCGCATTCGGCAATTATTCTGAACACCTCTTCGAGCTCTTTTCCGGTGGCCATTGCAGGATAATTTATAGATATAGTAATATTTAAAGGTTTTGCTTAAATCTAGATAGAAATCAATGTTTTCGGGGATTTAGGGTTGGAGCGCATGTGGCTTTAATTCCTGGTGATCTCCCTTCTTAACCACCGTTCTAGTCTAGCATTAACTTTCATCCCTTCCCTCCTCTTTTCATCAGCATCAACGTATTCAAGTTTATAAAACTCTACGATGGAAAGAAGCAGTTTCTAACCCCATCAGATAATAACCTATGCTGTCATGCAGTTATTAAGAAAAAACTTGTAAAAGTTAGAGGCCCTAGCTGCCACGATTTTGTGGTGCAAGCCGTTTAATTTGATGATCTATTCCTTTCGACATATACAGTTTCTCTGTGACTAAACTTAGCGAGAACTATCTTGCATTTTCTTTATAAAAATGGGTGCCCAGAAAACCCAGAGCTTTGGCTCTGGGATGAATGGGGAAAGCTTAAATAGTTCTGTGTTGAAGAGGTCTTGGGGATGTTCCCGTGCAGAGGGAAGTCCGGCAGATGAGGGGAAGTGCGTGAAGCCCTCCCTTAACGCCGGAAGCTCCCAACTTCAGTCGTGGAGTGGCTCACATTATGGATAGACCCATGGACAGACCCATACTTCAGGTGGCCTTGGACCTATTGGAGTTGAAGAGGGCAATTGAAATTGCCGATGAAGCCATTAAAGGTGGCGCAGATTGGATCGAAGTCGGGACACCATTAATAAAGAGCGAGGGAATGAATGCAGTTAGGGAACTGAAAAAGACATTTAGAGACCACAAGATCGTTGCTGATATGAAAACAATCGATACTGGAGCAGTTGAGGTTGAGATGGCTGCAAAAAGCGGAGCAGATATCGTTATCATTCTCGGTCTATCAAACGATGCCACCATTGCAGAAGCCATACGTGCCGGTAGGAAGTATGGCTGTGCGATTATGGCCGATCTAATAAATCACCCGGATCCAGTAAAAAGAGCCAAGGAACTGGAGGAGATGGGGGTTGACTACTTGAACGTTCATGTCGGGATAGATCAGCAGATGATCGGGATAGATCCGCTTGAAGTTCTTAAAAACGTGGTTGGGAGTGTGAACATTCCTATAGCTGCTGCTGGAGGACTCGATGCTGAGAGGGCTTCGGTTTGTATTTCTCTAGGAGCAAAGATCGTTATCGTTGGCAGTAACATCGTTAAGTCCAGAAATGTGATGGAATCCGCTAAAAAGGTCAGAGAGGCTATTGATAGGAAGTCCGGAACCTATATCAAGAAAAGCATGGATGAGGAAACCAGGGAGCTTCTGATGAAGGTTTCAACTCCAAATGTAAGTGATGCTATGCATCGTGCAAGGGCGATGACGGGCGTATATCCGCTGGTGAGGGGAAAGAAAATAGTGGGAAAAGCTGTTACTGTCAGCACGATGGATGGAGATTGGGCCAAGCCTGTTGAAGCTATAAATGTGGCAGGGGAGGGAGATGTAATCGTTATAAAGTGTTCGGGGGACACGACCGCGGTCTGGGGAGAACTTGCAACAAGGAGCTGTCTTAACAGGAAGATAGCAGGTGTTATAATCGATGGGGCCGTTAGGGACGTTGACGACATAAGAGCGCTCGGATTTCCGGTTTTTGCTAAGAGAGAAGTTCCAAACGCTGGTGAACCGAAGGGCTTTGGTGAGATAAACGTCCGGATAATCTGCGGTGGAATTGAGGTCAATCCCGGGGATTGGATCATCGCAGACGACAACGGAGTAATGGTGATACCGAAGCAGCGGGCCTACGAGATCGCAAGGAGAGCTTTGGAGGTAAAGAAGTCTGAAGACAGAATCAGAGGAGAAATAGAGGAAAAGGGTAGGACTCTTGCTGATGTGGTCGAGCTTTATAAATGGGAAAAAGTTCAATAGACAATTGTCGAAATTGATATAGTCAATTAGTTAAATTTATAAGCTGAGAGAAAAATTAGCTTTGTGGAGCATAGGAGATTTGCAGAGAAGGTGTGCGGCGAAATAGCATTGGCAGATCACCATGGAGAGGCGATGAAAAAATGGAGACAGATATTCTCCATTTCTCAGAGCGAAATTGCAAGAAAACTCGGTATATCCCCTTCGGTTATAAGCGATTATGAGGCGGGAAGAAGAAGTCCGGGTGTAGCTTTTATCAAAAAATTCGTTTTAGCCCTCATAGAAATCGACTCACAGAGACCGAATCCTGTAATCTCCAAATATCGTGAGCTTCCTGAGCTGTCATCAGCGATTATAGACATTGCCGAGTACTCAAGAGGTGTTAGCATTGGCGAATTCTGTGAAAAAATCGAGGGAGAAAGACTTAACGAATTTGAAAAGATTGTAAATGGTCATACGGTAATAGACAGTCTCAACGCCATACTGATGCTGAACGCATATGACTTCTACAGACTATTCGGGTTTACAAGCGAAAGGGCCCTCATCTTCACGAAGGTAACCAGTGGAAGGTCGCCTTTAGTTGCGGTTAGGGTTTCTAGTTTGAAGCCCTCTGCCGTCGTTCTTCACGGGCTCGAGAAGGTCGACGAGATGGCAATAAAGATCGCCGAGGCTGAGAAGATTCCGCTCGTCCGTACAGAAATTGATGTAGGGGAGATGATTGGCAGATTGAGGAGGGATTTTCTGTGATAGGGATCGTTTCTTACGGTACATATATACCGAGATTCAGAATAAAGGTGGAAGAAATAGCGAGGATTTGGGGGGAGAATCCTGAGGCTATTAAAAACAGCCTTGGTGTTTTCGAAAAGTCGGTTCCGGATTTGGACGAGGACACTGCCACGATGGCAGTTGAAGCAGGAAGAGAAGCTCTCCAGAGGTCGAATATCCCACCTGAGAAAATCGGCGCAATTTTTGTAGGTTCTGAAAGTCATCCCTATGCAGTGAAGCCGACTGCGACAATTGTAGGTGAGGCTTTGGGGGTCGGAAATTACTATTACTGTGCAGACCTCGAATTCGCCTGCAAAGCCGGCACGGCCGGAATGCAGTTCTGCTACGCAATGGTCAGGTCCGGAATGATCGAGTACGGCATGTCCATAGGCTCAGACACAGCCCAGTCAAAACCAGGAGATGCGCTGGAGTATACCGCAGGAGCGGGGGCTTGTGCCATTATAATAGGAAAGGACCCAATAGCCGAAATCGAGGCTACGGTCTCCTACACCAGCGATACACCCGATTTTTGGAGACGCGATCTTCAGCCCTATCCCAGTCACGGCGGCAGATTTACTGGAGCGCCAGCATATTTCAGGCACGTGGTCTCGGCAGCAAAGAAACTCATGGAAATATGCGGATACAGTGAAAAGGATTTTGATTATGCCGTATTTCACCAACCCAATGCGAAGTTTCCTCAGAGGGTTGCCGGAATTCTTGGGTTTGGAGAGGAAAAAATTGCTGACGGTATGCTTGTAAGGGCAATCGGAAACACTTATTCGGCGGCATCGCTTCTGGGTCTGGCCGGAATTTTGGACGTTGCTAAACCTGATCAGAGAATCCTCCTAGTTTCATTTGGCTCAGGTGCCGGAAGCGATGCATTTGCAATAAGAGTAACCGAGAAGATCCTTAGCTATCCGAGGAATACAAAAGTATGGGAGAAGGTAAAAAACAGGGTTTATCTGGATTACGCCCTCTATTTAAAGCACAAGAGGATGATAAAATGAGAGTGGCGGTAATTGGGGTCGGTTGCACGGAGTTTGGTGAGCTCTGGGAGAAGAGTTTCAGAAGTATCTTTCTCGAGGCGGGAGTAGAGGCTTTGGAGGACTGTGGAATTGAGGGGAGGGAGATCGGCGCGATTTATGTTGGTAATATGAGCGGAGGAAAGTTCATTGATCAGGAACACATCGCTGCTCTAATTGCCGATCATGCCGGACTCGCCGAATTTGGAATTCCGGCTACTAGGGTTGAAAATGCCGATGCAAGTGGAGGATCTGCTTTTAGACAGGCCTACATGGCAGTAGCATCCGGTATGCACGACATCGTGATCGCTGCCGGTGTTGAAAAGGTTACGGATTCAGCTGACCCCATGGGGGTTTTGTCAACGTCCGTTGACCAGGAGTGGGAAAGGTTTGCAGGTGCAAACCTTCCGGCACTGTATGCAATAATTGCGAGACTTCACATGCACGAGTTCGGCACTACGGAGGAAGATCTAGCGAAAGTTGCGGTTAAAAACCACAGAAATGCTGTCCACAACCCAAAAGCTCAGCTAAGAAGAGAGATAAAGGTTGAGGACGTTCTTTCTTCAGAAGTGGTTGCCGATCCACTGAAAGTCTTGGACTGCGCACCTTTGAGCGACGGCGCAGCGGCGGTTATCTTGGCGAATGAGAATATCGCGAAAAAGTTTTGCGATACTCCTGTTTTTGTAGACGCCTGCACTCAGGCGAGCGATTATTTAGCTCTTCAATGCCGCAAGGATTTGTTGACAATGAGAGCGGTGTTGAAGGCCTCAAGAGAGGCTTATAGAATTGCTAAACTTGAACCTAGGCAAATTGATGTTGCTGAAGTTCACGACTCCTTCACGATTGCGGAAATCATGGCCTACGAAGATCTCGGATTTGTGAAAAAGGGGGAAGGTGCTAAGCTTGTAAGGGAAGGTGAAACAGAGATAGGAGGTAAAATCCCGGTGAATCCATCAGGTGGTCTCAAGGCCTGCGGACATGCTGTGGGAGCCACGGGTATAAGACAAATCGTTGAGCTAGTTCTTCAATTGCGTGGAGAGGCTGGAAAAAGGCAAGTCAAGGCCGAAAAAGCCTTAGCACTGAATATTGGTGGGACTGGAGCTACAGCTGTGGTTACAGTTTTGTCGAGGTGATGATATGGTCCCGTTATTTTGGAGAAAGATAAAGTACCGCTATGATGTTGTGGGTAGCTACTGCGAAAAATGCGGAAGTTACTACTATCCGAAGAGAGAACTCTGCCCGAAATGTAGGAGAAAAGGTAAACTGAGAGACGAGAGGTTTCCAGATGAAGGTAGGGTTCTGAGCTATACAATAGTTAATGGCAAGATTATTGCCATGATCGGGCTGAACAATGGAGCAAGGACTCTAGCGGAAGTGTGTGCAGAAAAGGTGGAGATTGGGACGAGAGTAAAGAAAGTCTTTAGAAGGTATGGAGAAGACGGAGACGAGGGGATAATCTATTACGGGACAAAATTCGTTCCGGTTTGTTAATCTTAATTTTTAATGCAGGGATTTCAAAGATACATTCAAAATTAGATAAAACCAAAAATACTAAAAATCAATATAACTCTTGGAATTCTATTTAAACCTGTTCCTGGTAGGCTTTCAGTACCGCATCAACGATCTTGTCTCTCGCTTCTTTGCTTACGGGATGGAACAGATCCTGGTAACTCCCGTCTTTTCCTTTTTTGCTGGGCATGCTAACCCAGAGCCCTTTTTCACCCTCAATAACTTTCAGACCCTTCACGACGAATTCATTGTCCAAACTCACAGACGCGTATGCCTTTACGTTTCCTTCTCCCTTCGATTTGTATATTCTAACCTCCGTAATTTCCGCCAATTCAAACCCTCCGTTCAATTTTTCCACCTTTTAGGCAGAACAGTATTTAAGTCTTTCTCCATCGGGTTTTTGGATTATAAAAATGGGTGCCCAGAAAACCAGAGCTAAAGCCCTGGGATGAACGGGCGAGGTTTGAATAGTTCTGTGTTGAAGGCCTTGGCGATGCTCCTTGCAGAAGGGAGCCCAGATATGGTTCAGAATCTTTTTTAAAAGGAAGAGCCACGGGCGGGATTTGAACCCGCGACCGCTTGCTTACCAAGCAAGCGCTCTCCCGGCTGAGCTACCGTGGCTTGGAGAATTTAAGCACTCTCAGATTTAAAGATTTTCTATATCGTATCTGTCAGCCTCGCTGTAGGGGGTGGTCATTAGCAGTCTTATTCTTTTTGCGGTCTTCTCTCCAACTTTTGGAACTTCCATAAGCTCCTTTTCGCTAGCCGTAGCGATTCTTTCTATGGTCTGGAAATGTTCAAGCAAGTTCTTTGCAATTACACTTCCAACACCTGAAAGGGCTGAAACTACGTATTCTTGCTCCTCTTTAAGGGTTCTTTTTGTTTTTCCAAAATGTTCGACAACTTCCCGTTTTTTCTCTTCTTGCTCTCTCCTTGCTATCGCAAATATGAACTCTGCAGTCTCCTTTTCATCCTTTGTGAATATCATCGGTATCCCGAAGTCTGTGACGATGGTCGCAATTGCTCCTCTTATTGCGTTTGGATGCACAGCTCTGCGGTATATGTTCTCTCCTTCAAGAACTATGAGCGGTCTGGGATAGGTCTTAAGCTTGAGGAGCTGCTGAAACAGTCTATCCGAAATCAGGCTATCAACGAAATCGTCAACAGTCTTTCTTTCAACTGCAACCCTGTCGCTGAGCACGTAGTCTGCAATCTCCAAATTTTTGATCTCAAGATTGGCTCCAAATTCTCTCAGCAGTTTAACTACTTCTGAGCGCATCTCCCTTGAATCTACCAGAACTCTGATCCCTGTTTTTTCGAAGTCGGCTAGGGTTGCCTGTTCTTTTGATTCAACTTTTTCGAGCATGGACTTGATCTCTTTCAGTTTTTCAAACATTGCCCTTTCTTTTCTAAGGCTTGTGTAATAGTATACCTCATCTCTTGTTCCTTTAGCCATAAGAACAATTACTTTTCCCTTTCTACCTCTTCCAGTTCTTCCCTTACGCTGTATGGCTCTGATCTCTGACGGAATGGCTTCGTAGAACACAACAAGATCTGTGGCAGGAATGTCAAGTCCTTCTTCACCTACTGACGTCGCAACCAGTACCTTGTATACGCCTTCTCGAAACTTCTGCAAAACTTCAATCTGCTCTCTCTGCTTCATTCCTCTGTCGTTCTCTCGAATTGCCTGACCTACGAACTTTGCTGCTGGAGCAATTTTAGAGATTTCTGATACGAGAAAGTCTGCGGAGTCACGGTAGTTGGTAAATACGATTATTCTTGAATCCTCTTTTTCTTCTAACTGCTTTTTGATGACTTCTTTGAGTTTTTCAATCTTTGGATGTTCTTTTTTTAGCCTCATTGCAAGGAAAAACGCATCTCTAAAGCTTGGATCGTTTGCAATGCTTTTTGAAGCCTTGCTACCTCCTACAGAACTGCTTTCCTTCAATATTTTGGCTAGATAACTCCTGAAGCTCTCTACGCTCTGGGTTTCAATCAGCTCTACAGCATGTGAGAGTTTTAGGATCTCGGCAAGAATAGAACTCGCTTCAAAAAGTTCTGTTTTCTGCGTTTTTCCAATTTCGCTTTGAATAAGCTCCTGAAGTTCCAGCAGTTCTCTTCTCGTGGCTTTTTCCGGCACCTCTATGCCGAGTTCTTTCATCCTTTTTAGTCTGATCTTCAGGCTGGTCTCTATTTTCTCCTTAAGCATTAGGATCTCTTTCGGGACTTCTACCTTAATCCACTCAATCTCTTTTTCGCTCACATACGGGTATACGTCCTCATCCTGCTCCGTCCTGAACTCCAGTGACTGTATATGCAAATTTCTGATGACCTCCATGATTCTTTCGGGATCACTACCCGGAGAGGCTGTTAGTGCCAGGATCAAAGGTTTTTTGCCTCTCTTCATGTATTCATCTGCAATGAAAACGTAGCTGTAGTTTCCAACAGCTCTGTGGGCTTCGTCAAACACGGCAATCACAACATCCTCAAGGCTGATCCTTCCTGCAATTACATCGTTCTCGACAACTTGTGGGGTTGCAACGATAACCCTTGCGGATTCCCAGAGTCTCATTCTCTCTTCTGGTTCATCTTCACCACTCATTGCAACTATTTTCTCTTCCTCGATCTTAAGCGTCCGCTTCAGAAAGCTTGCGTGCTGTTCCACGAGTGGCCTCGTCGGAGCAAGAAAGAGAGCCCTTCCCTGCTCATTTAGTAGTCTTGAGGCGATAACTAGGGCGGCGATAGTAGTTTTTCCAAGTCCTGTGGGGATTATTACGAGAGTATTTTTTATTAGGGCGTTTGTTGCAATTGCAATTTGGTACAGTCTTCTCTCAAGCGTCTCTTCTTTAATCAATGGGTGTTTCACGAACTCCACAATTTTCAATCTCATTTGTTAAATAAATCGTTTACCTTACTCTGAAAGCCTCGCCCTTTAGGGCGGGGAGGAAGTCAGCGTCTAGTCTGTTGAACGAACTCATTAATAAAAAAGTATAAATAGTCAATGAGGCTAAATAAAAGCATGTTTGAGTGGAGGGAGATGTTTAGAGAGATCGCTCTTTCAATTGTAATGGTATTCTCTGCAGCCGCTCTTGTTTACGAATGGCTCTCGATGTATAACAGGTTCGATCCTTTTTTGGTCTTTCTAGCAGCCTTGCTTATGGCGAGCTTGGCGATGCTTTTGATCAGTGTAGAAATGAGAATGAGGGAAATAACTGAGGAATTTCAGAATATAAAGAGGACAATCGCAATAACCTCGGATGAGCTGGAAAGCAGAATTTCGAAGACCATAAGTCCCGAAATAAGAGAACTGGGAGAAAGAATAGATGCGTTGCAGAAGAAACTTTTTAGATAAATATTTAAGCCAACCCATTTTCGGATATCATAAGAGGTGTCACTCTGAGTGAGGAAGAAGTAGTAAGGGTTCGTCTTCCGGACAAAAGGAAAGGAGAGATGTTTGGTATCGTTTCGTCGATGCTCGGTGCAGGACATATTAAAGTCAGATGTGAAGATGGAGTGGAAAGGCTCGGAAGAATTCCAGGGAAGATGAGAAAAAAGATATGGATCAAGGAAGGAGACGTTGTGATCGTTGTCCCGTGGCCATTTCAGAAAGATCGCGCAGACATTGTCTGGCGCTACACGAATCCCCAAGTGGAATGGTTAGAAAGGAGAGGATATCTGAAGTTTTAAAAATTAATCAACTCTTTCCGTACTCTTTTGCAAGTTTCTGGATCTGCTCATCCGTGAGCGGTTCAGCGCAGCAGATCTGCATGACTTCCGATTCGCTGCTGATATAAGTCCAATTGTAGGGTTCAGGCTTTACCGGATTTGATGGATCTCCAGTGTAGGTTATATAGTCAAATTTAAGAGCTTCTTTCCAGTCTTTTGGAAGCGGAACAACTCCTTTGATCCATGTTAGACTCTTGGAACTTTCGTTCCATGTTGTCATCACTATCTTTCCTGATTCTAGGTACTTCTTCAGGTTCTCATTTCCGTGGCATTCATCGCAACTTTTTGCCTTCTCGCTAATCGTGTGGGAATAGAAGGGCTGAATTGTGACGAAAGTTCTGTTGTGATACACGGCCGTCATGAAATTGGCCGGGTAGACCTTTCCATTGAAGTTAACTAGGATCTCGAAGCCAGCCAATGGTCTGAAGGCCCTTTTCTGATGCTTTTCAGCACTCTCGAGATGGCAGTTGTAGCAGGCGATCACGGTTGTCTGATGGCATGCTGTGCAGTAAACTTTGCCGTGAAGATCGTGAACTGCACTTCCGTTGTATTCATGGCAGTTCGTGCACTTAACCATCGTCTCTCTCTTTAGCAACGTTGGATAGTGATTCCCATCGCCCATCACGTCTTCTTTGCTGTGGCAGTCCAAGCAACTCATTCCTCTGTGAACATCGGTCAAATTCAGTACTGCGATCTCTGTAATTTGTCTAGCATGGCACCCTAAGCACCTTGAATCGTTCACTTTGTCTCCGGGTGTTATGTGGCAGTCGTAGCAGTCAGGAGTATATTTTTCCGTTTCTATCATAGCTCCGTTTGCCTTTGTGTTTGCATGGCACTTCACGCAACCGAAGTCGTCTATAGGCTTTTGTGTTATCAGTTCTATACCACCGTGTTCCGCGGAGTAAAAAGTGATTTTTCCTTGTCTTGTATAATGCAGACTTGTGTTGAAGTTTTTGGTCCAATCAGTTTTTGCTTCGACAACTTCCTTTGGCTGAGCGCAACCAAGGAAGAACAGGACCCCAATGATCATGGCAATTGCAGATAGCACTTCGATAACTTTCATGTTTAAGAATTTTTAGTCATAGGATATAAAATTTTCTCGGTTTTTGTTGGTGCATGATATCTAAATTTAGGGAATCAAAATTAAGATATGCAAAAATGCTTTTTTGGAGATATGGAGATGATTAAACTTCTGAGAGATTGCAACCGTAAGAGGGCTTTTGTCTTTGGAGTTGGAGGAGGAGGCGATATAGTCAGCACGGTTCCCGTTGCAAACCTACTAAAGCTTTTTGGATTCGAGGTTATCCACGGCGGCGTTCTCTGGGACCGTTTGGTCGTAGATCCAAAGCCTGGACCAAGAGCGCTGGAAGAGCTCGAAAACATAGAAAAATTCAATGAAGTTGTTGCATTTGTGAACGAGAACACTAGAACAAATTACGGAGTGGTACCAAATCTTGCAAGGTCTGCTAGGCATTTCGGAGAAGTAGTGGCTCTTGACATAACGAAAGGCGCTAAAAACCTAGTAAGAGGACTTAGAGAATTCATGGAGGAAAATGGAATCGGAATTGCGATCGGAGTTGATGCCGGCGGGGACGCCATTGCCGTGGGTTACGAATCGGGAGTTCGAAGCCCCCTTGCAGATGCGGTAAGCGTTGCAGCGCTAAGTGAAGTTGACGGCATACTCTCTGTAACTGGGTTTGGGAGCGATGGAGAGCTCAAGCTGGAGGAGCTGATGTTTAACATTGCCGAGATTTTTAAAAGAGGCGGATTTCTGGGTTGCTCTTCTATTTCTTCCGAAGATTCTAGGGAAATGACGAGTCTTTGTGAGCTGGTTGTAACTGAGGCTAGCAGAATACCGATAATAGCTTATAGCGGGGAATTCGGGATTAGGAGGATAAGGAAGGGTAGAACTGTGTTAATAACCCCGATTTCTGCTTTAATCTTCCACTTCAGAGCGAGAGTGGTTTTCGAAATTAATGAAGTTGCAAAGCTGATAAAGGACTGTGAGAGTATAGAAGAGGCCAACATAGTACTGAACAAAAATGGAATTACAACTGAACTTGACTACGAAAGATCGGTTTCAGATTTCAAAGTCGCTTAGGTCAATTATTTCCTCGTCAAGCTTGAATCCAAGGTCCTTTTCTTCCTCCTCCTTTCTCTCCTTCTTTTCTTCCAATCTTTCTTCTTCCAGAATAGCTTGCTCTTCTTTTAGCCTCATTAGGGCCTCTATTACTGCTTTTCGGTATTCTTCTATGTTGGGATGGTATTTCTCTATTGCAAGTTTATCATCTCCTTTTTCGATTGCTTTAATTCTCCTCAGCGTAGCTCTCGCAGTTTCGATTATCCAGTAGTCTCTGGTCTCGAAGTCCGAAATGTTTATGTTTTCGGGTCTTATCAGGGGCAGAACTCTGTCATCTCTTTGAAGTAATTTGGCCTTTGCTGTAACAGCCACTATCTCCGGCGGGTTTATGTCGGCTATGGAGTCCAGAGCATCGGGTTGGAACTTGCTAACAAACCCAAGAAATGATCCTGTTGGGTCGGAGATTCTGATCCTCCACATATCGGAATCTGGTCTAACTTCATCTTTTTCGAGCAAGACTCCGACGATAAATAGTCTGTTGCATCTAAGGCCGAGCGGTGTTAGGACGTAAACTGCCTCTTTTTCCCCTTCCCCGCCTACCTTAAACTTGGAAGCGTTGAACTCCTTTGAGAAAACCCTTCTTGCGACCTCTCTTTTTGTGGTTCTGATCATGCTTCCACCTCCTTAAGCGCTTTTTCAACTTCTTCGAGTATTTTCGGTCTGTAGAACTCTGCAGAAGTCACCGTCAGCATCCTAAATCTGATTTCACCTTTTACTTTCAGATACTTTCCCAGGAGCCTCTTTTTCAATTCTAAAAGGACAACTCCTCTGTCCAAATGTTCTTCTGCAAGTTTTCTGGCCTCCTTGAGCCCCATCCCTGTTAGAGAACTAATGACCTTTTCGTCCAGAATCAAATCATAGATCTTCTCGCCGTCGTCTAGAACACCCCTAATCCGTAAGACATCAGTAGTTTCGACTTTCCCGTGTTCCATACAGGTGCCGGCTTTTACCGTTCTCCCACAGATTTTACAAACCTGAAGAAGACCGCTGTTCTGCTGAATCGAAACCAGTGCCCCTACGACTTCTAACTCTCTCAACTCCTCTTTTACTTCGATTTGCTCGTCAATTTCTCTTATTTCACTTGCACTTGTTACTTTTACGCTCTTAATTCCCATGAATTCATCGATGACAACTTTTTCGAACAGGTAGCATTTTCCCTCTTCTAGTCTCGTCTTGTTCGCCTTTGCCCATACAACAAATCTTGTGATTCCCGTTTCATCACCTATCAGGCCGGTCTGGGATATGATTGGACTGTTCGGTTCCCAAAGCTGGATGACTTTGGCTTTCAGGCTGACCCATTTGTTGGGCTCTATTTCTGAAATCTTGGCTAAGGCGGGCTTTAGATCGACCCTTGGAATGTTGTAATTTTTTCTAAGACCGTTTATTATCGTCCTTCTAGCCTCCTCCTCTGGAACCTTAAACTCAAAAAGAAGGAGCCTTAATCTTGTTTCGATCTCTTTCTTGGTCACGCCGTAACTTTTAAACATCTCGTAAATGTCTTCGACCATTCTTTGAAATCTGTTCTCGTCCATGAACGACATAGCCAAACAGGATAAAAAAGCTTTTGTTCGGGAAGATTTAAAAGTAGGGGTTAGGATTTTTCTCATGGAACTTCTCTATCCCGTGGAAAGCGATCTTCGAAGGGCAGCCGAGATATTAAGGAAAGGCGGCATCGTAGCCTTACCGACAGAAACTGTGTACGGACTATGTTGCGACGCATTCAATGAAGAAGCTGTGGAGAGGATTTACGATATAAAGAGAAGACCAAAAAATAAACCGCTAATCGTCGGAGTTGGCAGGGTTGAGGAAATACATGAAATTGCTGAAGTAAATGAGACCGCAGAGAGGCTGATTAGAGAATTTTTCCCGGGACCTCTAACGCTAATTTTGAAAAATAAGAAAATACCGTCGATTGTGACAGGCGGTTCCGAAAAGGTTGCTATCAGGATGCCTGCTCACGAAATTCCGTTGAGGTTGTTGAGGTTGTTCGGAGGACCCCTCGTAGTCCCTTCCGCGAACATCTCCGGAAGACCGAGCCCCACAAAGTTGGAGCATGTACTCTCGGATTTTGGGGATACTCTCGATGCCGTGATAGTCGGAGAATGCAGTATTGGGATAGAGTCAACGATTTTAGACGTTACATCATCTCCGGCGAAGCTTATTCGACCTGGAGCGGTTAGTTCGGATATTTTAAAGAAGTTCGTCGAAATAGAGCAATGCGAGGACACCTTTGGACAGTACGAGATTTCCGCGGAAGTGTATGTCTTTGTCGGAGAAAGGGTGGAAGAGTCTATCAGAAGCTTTTTATCGAGGTATGAGGATGCAGTGGTTATTGCTAGAAAAGACGTTTATGGTGGAAAGGTAATAGAGGTTGGGGAAAGTCTAGAGAGCTATGCCAGCAACCTTTTCGACGCCTTAAGGAAGGCGGAGAAAATGGGGGCAAAAATCATCCTTGTTGAAGGCATCGAGGAGAAAGGTATCGGTGAAGCGATCATGCATCGCCTTTACAAATCAGCGAAGAACGTCGTAAGGGTTTAATAGCAAAAGCTTTAAATCATTGGTCTAGTTCGCTTTTCATTATGAAAGAACAAGCAGAAGTCAGGCAACTTAGAGAGGGGGGATATATTGTTATCGATGACGAACCTTGTGAGATTATAAGTATTTCAGTGAGCAAACCGGGAAAGCATGGAGCAGCAAAGGCGAGAATAGACGCTATAGGGATATTTGACTCTCAAAAAAGGAGTATTGTGGAACCTGTTACGGCTAAGATCTACATTCCAATGGTGGAAAGAAAAAGAGCACAAGTTTTGAGCGTTGCAAGGGATAACGCCCAGTTAATGGATCTGAATACTTTTGAGACCTTTGAGCTGCCCATACCCGAAGACCTCAAAGAGAAAATAGCTCCCGGCAAGGAGGTAATATATATAGAATCCCTCGGTAAAAGAAAAATTGAAAGAATGGCATAATGCACATCGACAACTATTTTTCAATCTCTAATTCCGAAGTAAGGGATGCGGAATTTGTTATATACGGAATTCCCTACGACGCAACCCAGTCCTTTAAACCTGGATCAAGATTTGCGCCGAACGCCATAAGAGAGGCAAGCTGGAATCTTGAATCGTACTCCCAGTTTTTCTCCTTCGATCTTTCGTTTGCAAAAGTCTGCGATGCCGGAAACGTGAACTGTGATGGCAGTTTTCAGGATATTGGAATGAGAATCGAGAATCTCTTGGGGGATATCTCCGGAATTCCAATTGCAATCGGTGGAGAGCACAGCATAAGTTGTTTGACTAGTAGAAAGTTTAAGAAATGCTGTTTTTTGGTTTTCGATGCTCATTTCGACTTGCGTGACGAATTCGACGGAAGCAGATTCAATCATGCCTGTACAGCGAGGAGAATTTTCGAAGAGGGATTTGATATTGTCATTGCAGGTGTCAGGAGCGGTTCTAGGGAGGAGAGGGCCTTTGCGGACAGAAATGATATAAAGTATATATTTTCGTGGGATTTAAAGGGTTATGAGGACGTAGATAGACTTGTCGGAGAATATGACAGGATCTATCTCTCCATCGACATGGACGCCTTTGATCCGAGTTACGCTCCCGGTGTTTCAACACCCGAACCTTTTGGCATAAGCCCCAAAATTCTTTTAGAGCTTTTTCGTGAAATTGCGGATAGAATCGTTGCTCTGGACATAGTTGAAGTTGTTCCAGATGCAGATAAGATTACACAGACCTTAGCGGCGAAATTAATTTTTGAGTTCATTGCGGGGTACAGTTCCAAGCGCTGAAAAAGAAAATTATTTTTTAGAATTATTTTTTGGAATACCAAGTTTTTGCGTAAAGTTTATATAGAAATACCTATCCACCAATCTCTGTAAGGAGGTGGTTGGATGGCTGTACTGCAAGGTACCCCCGTGCTTATACTTAAGGAAGGGACCCAGAGAACAGTCGGAAGG
>Ga0078972_1003252_pt1 | contig 49442 bp, 40 predicted proteins | sample YelNatPaOPGAMG01_FD_67568 | JGI IMG/M metagenome (GOLD analysis project Ga0078972, IMG submission 67568) | Hot spring thermophilic microbial communities from Obsidian Pool, Yellowstone National Park, USA - OP-RAMG-01 (SPADES assembly) (version 2) | ecosystem: Environmental > Aquatic > Thermal...
TTTAAATAGGATTGGTTTTTTAGGAGAAAATACAATTTTGGCTCACTCTATTTGGTTAAACGATAAAGAAATTGAAATTTTAAAGAAAAGAAATTGTTCTTTGGTTTATTGTCCAACTTCGAATATGAAACTTACTTCAGGAGTTTTTCCTTATAAAAAGATAAAAGAGAAGAAGATTAATGTTTGTTTGGGGACCGATGGACCTGCTTCAAATAATAGTTTAGATATGTTTTCTGAAATGAAATTTGCTAGTTTACTTCAAAAAATAAATGAGATGGATCCAACAGTTGCTTCCGCTAATGAAATTTTTAAAATTGCTACCGAAAATGGAGCTAAAGCGTTAAAAATAGGTTCTGGAAAAATTAAAGTTGGTGAAATTGCTAATTTAATGCTTGTTGATCTAGATAAAATTTCTCTTATTCCAAATTATAATTTGATTTCTAATTTAGTTTACTCAGCTTCTGGTGATTGTGTTTCTGACTTAATTTGTTTTGGTAAAATATTAATGAGAGAGAGAAAGGTCGAAGATGAGGAAAAAATTGTTAAAAACGCCAGAAAAAGGTCTTTAAAAATTCTTAAATTTCAAACTTAAATTTTATTTAAACCTATGAATTTAGCCAAAATCATTGATCAAACGAATATCAAAAAAGATGCTACCGCTAAAGACATTAAAAAGACAGTAGAGGAAGCAAAAAAGTATGGTTTTCGAGGTGTTTGTGTGAGGTTAAAATGGGTAAAACTAGTTAAAAAAGAGCTTGAAGGAACTGGTATAAAAACAATTTGTTTAGTTGATCCGCCAATTGGTGATAGCCCCCATCAAAAAAGAATAAAAATTGCAAAAAAAGCAAAAAAAGATGGGGCTGATGAATTAGATGTGGTTGTTTCAATTGTCGATGTTAAACATGAAAGGTGGGAAAAAATTTTAAAAGATTTAAAAAAGATCTGTAAAATCTTACCAACTAAAGTGATTATTGGTTCTGGTTATTTAACTGACAAAGAAATAGAAAAAGTTTCAAAGATTGCTAAAAAAGCGGGTGCTTTCTGTGTTAAAACAGCAACTGAAAAAGATCCACTCGAGCCACGTGAGATGAAAGAAAAGTTTCATCATTTAAAACTCATGAAAAAATCAGCCAAAGGTCTTTTGGTTAAAGCTTCCGGGAATATTAAAACATTAAAAGATGTAAAAGGAGCAATAAAAGCTGGCGCTGATATTATTGGGACAAGTTTTGGAGTTAAAATTATTAAAGAATCAATGAGAAAAAAATAAATCGATGAATTGGCAAGAAATAATTGAAAAAGAAGTAAAAAAAGCAAAAATTACTTATTTTAAGACAGGTAGGAAGAAATATCCTTACCTAATTTTGCCTTTTGATTCAAGAATTTCTTTTCAGTTTCAAAAGGCTGTAATTGATGGTTTTTCTCAAATTTTAAAAGATGAAATTAAAAAAGCCAATGCTCTTTTAGCCATTGAAGCAAAGGGGGTTTTTCCAGCTTCTTTTTTAGCTCAAAAATATAAAAAAGATTTAATTGTTATTAGAAAAAGAGATTATAAAATAAAGGGTCAGATTAGAATAAATCAGAAAAAAGCATATGGAAAAGGAAAACTTTTTTGTCTTGATTTGAAGAAAAAAGATAAAGTTTTAATTATTGAGGATATGATTTCTTCAGGTGGAACAATAATTTCTTTAATAAAAGCAATAAAAAATAAATGTAAAATTATCGGCATAGCTTCAGTTTTTGAAAGGGGCGATGGAAGAAAAAAAATTGAAAAAGAGACAGGGATTAAAGTAAAAACTTTATTGAGAATTGAAATATGAAAAAATTTAAAGATAGGCAAGAAGCGGGAAAAAGATTAGCAGAAATTTTAAAAGAAAAAATAAAAGAAAATAAAAATTTAATTTGTTTTGCTATTCCTAATGGTGGAGTCATTATTGGAGCAGAAATTGCTAAAAAGTTAAATATTCCTTTAAGATTAATGGTGGTAAGAAAAATTTTGTATCCTTTCACAACCGAAGCTGGTTTTGGGGCAGTTGATCCTAATGGAAATTATGTTTTGGAAGAAACACCTTATGGAAAAGAAATTATTGAAAGACAAATCAAAAAGGCAAAAGAAAGCGTTGAAAAAAGATTAGAAAAATTTAAAAAATGGGCAAAATATGATGATCTTTTAGGTAAGAAAATAATTTTAACTGATGATGGTTTAGCTTCTGGCTATACAATGTTAGCTGGGGTTAAATTTTTAAAAAGGAAAAATGTTAAAAAAATAATTGTTGCTGTCCCATGCGCTTCAATTGGAGCGGTTAATTTAATTCAGCCAGAAGTTGATGAATTAATTTCTATTTTTGTTAAAAAAGATCTCCCTTTTGCGGTCGCTGATTTTTATCAAAATTGGTATGATGTAGAAGATGAAGAGGTTATAAATATTTTTAATTTTGAATTATGATTGATTCTCATTGTCATCTTAACTTTAATGCTTTTAAAAATGATTATCAGGAAGTGATAAAAAGATCTTTTAAAAATGGTATAAAAGCAATAATTAATATTGGCTCAAATTATAAAACGAGTTTGAAAGCTATAGAGATTGCTAAAGAATTTAAAAATTGTTATGCAGCTATTGGTCTTCATCCAATCCATGTTCAGGAAGAAAAATTTGATTTAGAGAAATTTAAAGAATTGATAAAGGCAAATAAAAATTATATTAAAGCGATTGGTGAAACTGGTTTTGATTATTTTCATCAGCCATTTGATAAAGAAAAACAAAAAGAAGTTTTTTTGAAACATATTGAGTTAGCAAAAGAATTTGATTTACCAATTATTTTCCATTGCCGTAATGAAGCAAGTAATCAATTAAAAGCTTATAATGACTTACTATTTATCCTTCGTTCTTTATCATTTTTACCTTACGGGGTTATTCATTGTTTTTCTGCTCATTGGCAAATTGCTCAAGAATTTTTAGATTTAGGATTTTATCTTGGCTTTACTGGAATTATTACTTTTAAAAATTGCGATGATTATCTTTTAGAAGTTGTTGAAAAAACTCCTTTAGAAAAAATTTTAATTGAAACAGATGCTCCATATTTGGCACCTGAACCGTATCGTGGTCAAAGATGCGAACCATGGCAGGTAAAATTCACTGCTTTAAAAATTGCTGAAATTAAAAAAATTGATTTTAAAAAGGTGATTGATCAAACAACTCAAAATACAAAAAGGTTATTTAAGATTTAGTGATTTAAAAATAAATCAAGGCATCATATAAAATGTCTATTTTTATTTTTAAAATTGTCAAAAAGAAGAAATTTTGATAAAATAAAACTATGATTGAAAATGATATCTTAAAAGATTTAAATTCGGAACAAAAAGAAGCAGTGACCCATACTGATGGTCCGCTTTTAATTGTTGCTGGTGCTGGAACTGGTAAAACAACTGTCATCACAAGACGTTTAGCTTGGCTTATTTTCACCCAAAGAGCAAAGGCAGAAGAAATTTTAACACTGACTTTTACTGATAAAGCAGCTGAAGAAATGGAAGAAAGGGTAGATCGATTGCTTCCTTATGGTTATGTCGATTTATGGATCTCTACCTTTCATTCTTTTGGTGAGCGAATTTTAAAAGATAATGCTTTTGAAATTGGTCTTAATCCAAATTTTAAATTATTGACTCCAGTTGATGCTTGGCAATTAATTAGAAAAAATTTAAAAGAATTTAGACTCGATTATTATCGACCACTTGGTTCACCAACTCGATTTATTCAGGCATTAGTTCAGCATTTTTCACGCTTAAAAGATGAAAATGTTAAACCAGATGAATATTTAAATTTAGCGAGAAAGAAATTAAGTTTAGCAAAAAATGAAATAGAAGAGGAAGAAGCAAAAAAACTTATTGAAGTTGCCTCTGCTTTTAAAACATATGAAGAAATTAAAGAGAGAGATGGTTTCTTAGATTTTGGTGATCTAATTGTTAAAACCTTAGAACTTTTTCAGAAGAGACCAGCAATCTTAGAGAGATATCGAAAACAATTTAAATATATTTTAGTTGATGAATTTCAAGATACTAATTGGGCTCAGTATGAATTGTTGAAACTTTTAGCTGCCCCAAAGAATAATTTAACTGTTACCGGTGATGATGATCAAGCACTTTACAGATGGCGTGGAGCTGCCTACACAAACTTGATTCAATTTTACCGCGATTATCCAGAAGCAAAGATTGTAGTTTTAAAAGAAAATTATCGTAATAAACAAAATATTTTGGATTTATCTTATCAATTTATTCAACTTAATAATCCAGATCGGTTAGAATCGCAATTAGCCAAAAATCCAATAAAGGGAATAATTTTAACAAAAAAACTTAAAACGGTTAGAGAGGGAGATGGAATAATTCAACTTTTAAGATTTAAAACTCAAGAAGAGGAAGCTGAAGAAGTAGTTAGAAAAATAATTGAAATTAAAAAAGAAAATAGAGAATTAAATTGGTCTGATTTTGCTATTTTAGTCAGAGCCAATGCTCATGCTGATTTATTTATTAGAAAACTTTCTCAATTGGAAGTTCCTTATCAGTTTGTTGCTTCTCGAGGCCTTTATCGCCAACCAGAAATTATGGATTTAATTTCTTTTTTAAAACTTTTAGATAATTATCATGAATCAGTTGCCCTTTATCGCTTCATCTCCTTACCAATTTTTAAATTTGACCCATTAGATTTAATGAATTTAATGCATTATAGTCGAAGAAAAAATTTATCACTTTTTGAAACATTAGAAAAATCAGATCTTTTATCTATTAAACCAGAAACAAGAAAAGAGATTTCCAAAATTTTAGATCTTTTAAGAAAATTTACTGAATTAAGTAAGAAGAAAACAGTTGGCCAGATACTTTATCAGTTTATTGATGAATCAGGACTCTTAAAAGTTTGGACAGAAAAAGATGATCAGGAGACATATAATCGGATTGCCAATTTAAGAACCTTTTTTAAAAAAATTGAAGAATTTGAAAGATTAAGTGATGACAAGACAATTAAGGGTTTTATTGATCAAATCAATTTGGAAATCGAAGCAGGGGAGGAGGGTCCACTTGAAAGTTTAATTGAGGAGGGACCGGATGCAGTTAAAGTAATGACAGTTCACCAGGCAAAAGGTTTAGAATTTAGATATGTTTTTATTGTTAATTTAGTTGATAGAAGATTTCCTTCGATAGAAAAAAGAGAGCCAATTGAAATACCAACTGAACTAATTAAAGAAATAATCCCTGAGGGTGATTCACATTTACAAGAAGAAAGAAGAATTTTTTATGTCGCAATGACCAGAGCTAAAGATGGGTTATTTTTTTGTTTAGCGGAAGATTACGGAGGAACAAGGAAGAAAAAGCCATCAAGATTTCTACAAGAATTGGGAATAATAAAAGATAGTGAATCAATCAAAGGACAGCAACAGATAAAATTATTAATTCCTAAAGTTGATGAAGAACTTCTTTTAGAAAGGAAAAATATTGAAGTTTTACCAGCGAAATTTTCTTATACTCAACTTAAAGCCTTTGAAATTTGTCCAAAACAATATAAATATGCTCACATTCTTCAAATTCCTCGTCATCCAAAATTTAATTTTAGTTTTGGTCACACAATTCATAACACTTTAAGAGATTTTTATCGAATTTTTAAAGAAAGAAAAACTCCACCTTCACTTGAAGAACTTTTAGAAATTTATGAAAGAAATTGGATTGACGAATGGTATGAGTCGAAAGAGCATGAGTTAGAAATGAAAGAAAATGGAAGAAAATCTTTGATAGAGTTTTACAAAATTCATCAAAACAAATTCAAAATTCCTAAATTCATTGAGAAAGAATTTAACATTAAAATTGGTAATTATACTATCAAAGGAGTAATTGATCGAGTTGATGTTTTAGATGTTTGTCAAACAATTCCATCTGATAAAGTTGAAATTATTGATTATAAAACTGGGCAAATTCCAAAAAATGAAGAAGATCTTGATTTAGATCAACTTCTAATTTATGCTTTAGCAGTGAAAGAGGTTTTTCACGATCTCCCAGTTCGTTTAACTTATTATTTTATTGAAGAAAACAAACCTATTAGTATTGAAAATTTTTCCGAAGATTTGGTAAAAATAAAAGAAAAAATTATTGAAACGATTGAAAAAATTTTTAAAAGTGATTTCAAGGCAACCCCTAACCCATGGAAATGTAAAAATTGCGATTTTAGAGAAATTTGCGAAGATAGACAACTTTAGCAAAATTTATATAATATTTAAATATGACAATTAAAAAATCACTTTCTTTGATCTTTCTTTCCACCATTTTTCCTTTATTGATTTTTCTTATTTTCTTCTTTTTAGTTGATCCAACTGAAGATAAAAATTTTGCTTTAATAATTCTTCTTTTTTCTTTATTTCTTTTTCTTTTAGGTTTTTTTACCCTTGCTTTTGTCATTTTAAAGTTTCGTGCCCTTAAAGAAAAAGAAAAAATTTTTGAAAAATTTTCTTCCGCTTTTCGTCAGGCATTATTTTTTTCCCTTTTCATAATTTCCCTTTTCATTTTACATTATTTTAAAATTTTACAATTTTTGACTTTTATTATTTCTTTTCTCTTTTTCTTTCTTTTTGAGTTGATTTTTTCAACGAGGAGAAAAAAATTTATTTATAAATAAAAACTATGTTTGAGGAAATAAACCAAATTAAAGAAAAAGCCATTCAAGAAATTTCCCAAAGCACAGATTTAATTTCATTAAACAATTTAGAAAAAAAATATTTGGGGCGAAAAGGTTTGATTCGTCAGATTTTGAAAAAAATTGTTAATCTTTCAAAAAATGAAAAGGTAAAATTTGGTCAATTAATCAATCAGACAAAACTTGAGATAAAAGAGGAAATTGAAAAAAGAAAAAAAGAGATTGAAAAATTTAAACCAGAGGTTGAAGAGATTATCGATATTACATTACCGGCGGAAAAAAAATATTTTGGTCACTTACATCCATTAACTAATTTTAAAAATAAAATAATAGAAATCTTCCAATCAATGGGTTTTGAAATAGTTGAAGGTGAGGAGGTTGATAACGATTGGTATAATTTTGAAGCATTAAATATTCCAGTTGAACATCCAGCTAGAGATATATGGGATACATTCTATATAAAATCAAAATTTAAATCTCGAAATTCAAAATTGTTATTGCGGACTCATACTTCAAATATGCAGGTGAGGATGATGGAAAAAAGAAAACCGCCATTTAAAATTTGTGTCATTGGAAAATGTTTCCGTCATGAAGCAACAGATGCTACCCATGAGCATACTTTATATCAAATTGAAGGATTTGCTGTTGATAAAAGAATTAGTTTAGCCAATTTAATTTATACTTTAAAAAGTTTTCTTAATGCTTTATATAAAAAAGAGGTTGAAGTAAGAATTAGACCAGGTTATTTTCCTTTTGTTGAACCAGGGATTGAATTTGATATGAAATGCGAAAATTGTAAAGGAGAGGGGTGTTCTGTTTGTAAAAATTCTGGTTGGATAGAAATTTTAGGAGCGGGAATGATTCATCCAAAGGTTTTTGAATCAGCCGGTTATCCGAAAGGAAAATATACTGGCTTTGCTTTTGGGGTTGGTTTAGACCGCTTGGTAATGATGTATCATAAAATTGACGATATCAGATGGTTTCATTCTGGTGATTTAAGATTTATTAAACAATTTTAACTATGAAACTTTCTTATAATTGGCTTAAAGAATTAACTGGTTGTAAACTTTCGCCTGAAAAATTGGCTGAGATTTTAAATTTAAAAGTAGCAGCTGTTGAAAATCTTAAAAAATTAGATAAGGGTTTAGATAAAGTTGTGGTAGCGGAAATTTTAGAGATCAAAAAACATCCGCAAGCAGATAAATTACAATTAGTTAAAGTGACAGTTGATAGTAAAAGAAAAAAAATCTATCACATTGTTTGTGGTGCTTTTAATATTAAAGTTGGAGATAAAGTACCATTAGCTTTGCCTGGCGCTAAATTACCAATTGGGTTGGAAATTAAAGAAGCAGTTATTCGTGGTATTAAATCAGAAGGTATGCTTTGTGCTGAAGATGAGTTAGGTGTTGGTGATGATCACACTGGTATTTTAATTTTTGATAGATCAACAAAATTGGGTGAAAAAGTTTCAAAAGTTTTAGGCTTAGACGATACAATTATTGAAATAGATAATACTGCCTTAACTCATCGACCTGATTTATTTTCTCATTTAGGATTTGCTAGAGAAATTAGTGCTATTACTAATTCAAAATTCAAAATTAAAAATTCAAAATTAAAAATTAAGACCAAGGATTTAATAAAATTAGAAATAAAAATTGAAAATTATAATGATTGTTTGCGCTACATGGCAGTAGTGATTGATGGAATAAAAATTGAACCATCACCAATTTGGTTACAGAATAGATTGAGAAATTTAGGAATTAGACCGATTAACAATATTGTTGATATTACCAATTATGTACTTTTGGAAATCGGACAACCACTGCATGCATTTGATTTTGAAAAAATCTCAAGTGCGCAAATCCCAAATAAATCCAAAATTCAAAACATAAAACAAATTATTATTCGAAGAGCAAAGAAAGAAGAAAAGTTATTATGTCTAGATGTTGTCGAAAGAAAATTAGACGAAGACATTTTAGTCATTGCTGATGCAAAGAAACCGATTGCTTTGGCTGGCATTATAGGTGGTGAAGAATCTGGAATTAATGAAGAAACAAAAACTATTGTTATTGAGTCAGCTAATTTTAATCCAGTAGTTGTTAGAAAAGGAGCAAGAAAATTAGGTTTAAGAACTGAGGCAAGTTTAAGATTTGAAAAAGGGTTACCATTAATTTTTCCTGAGGAAGGAATTTATTATGCTATCAAGTTAATAGAAAAAATAGCGGGAGGAAAAGTTGTTTCCAAAATTTATGATGTTAAGAGTAAAAAGGCTGAAAAAGAGTTGAAAACAAAAAAGATTATTAATTTAGAAATAGAAAAAGTTTCTTATTTAATTGGTGAAAAAATTTCTCCTGAAAAAATCATCAAATATCTTAACAGCCTTGGTTTTTCTATAAAAAAAATAAACGGATTTTTAAAAGTTAATATTCCACTATTTCGTAAAGATATTGAATATCCTGAAGATTTAGTAGAAGAAATTGCTCGATTGTATGGTTATCAAAAAATAAAGCCAGAGCCAATAAAAGGGGAAATAAAAGTAATTCCTCTTGATTATTTGTTGAAAATTGAAAAAGAATTAAAAAACTTTTTAGTTGGGTATGGATTTGATGAAATTTACAATTATTCTTTTTATGGTGAAAGGATAATAGAACTTTTAAAACTTAAAAAAGAGGAACATTTGGAAATCGTTAATCCATTAAATCCTGATCAGCAATATTTAAGAATTAGTTTGATTCCAAAACTTTTAGAAAACTCAGCTAAAAATTTTTCATTTTTTGAAAAATTTAGAATTTTTGAAATTGGTAAAGTTTATCGATCTTTAAATGAAAAAATTGATCAGTCAAAATTTTTAGCGGGTTTAATTTTAGAGAAAAACAAAAAGATTTTCTTTACTCTTAAAGGAGTAATTGAAACAATTTTTGAAAAAATTGGTATTGAAAACGATAAAATTTTATATAAATTTGAAGAGGATAAAAATTATCAATACCTTGATTATTTGACTGGTATTTATATAGAAAATCAATTAATCGGCCATTTTGGTTTAGTTAATGAAGCAGTTAAAAACGATTTTAAAATTTTTTCTGATGTCGGTGTTTTTGAAATCAATTTAGAAAAATTAAAAGACTTAAAGATTTCACCAAAGATTTATCAAAAGATTTCTCCTTATCCACCCATTTTCAGAGATCTTGCTTTCATTGTGCCAAAAAAAATAACTTTTGATGAAATTTATAAAACAATTAAAAATTTTCATCCCTTAATTTATTTTGTTGAACCATTTGATGTTTTTGAATCAGAGAAATTAGGTAAAGATGTGAGAAATATTGCTTTTCATCTTACTTTTCAATCTTTTGAAAGGACACTTAAATCAGAAGAGGTTGATAAAATTATTAATGATTTAGTTAAAAAATTAGAGACAAAATTTAACGCCAAGTTAAGAACCTTTTAATAATATGAAATACGATGTTGTCACTATTGGCGGAGCGGTTAGAGATTTTACTTTTTACCTTGAATCAGAAAAAGATTCAAAATCTATTTGTTTTTTACCAGGAACAAAAATTAATATTAAAGAAGCTTATTTTACAACTGGTGGTGGGGCTTGTAATGTTGCGGTTGGTTTGGCAAATTTTGGCTTTAAAGTAGCAGTAGTAATTAGAGTTGGTAAAGATCATTCTGGCCAGGCAATTTTAGAAAGATTAAAAGAGAAAAAAGTTGATACACGTTTTGTTCAAATTGATGAAAAAATTCATACTGGCATTTCCTTAATTATTCATCCAAAAGGTGGTGAAAGAATAATTTTAACTTACCGGGGAGCAAATGATAATTTAAAAATCACAAATCCTAAAACTCAAATTCCAAATTCTAACTGGATTTATATTGCTTCTTTATCTGGGAAAAATTGGGAAAAATTATTAAATAAAATTTTCAGTTTAAAATTTAAAAATTTAGATCTAAAAATTGCTTGGAACCCCGGTATTTTACAAATTCAAAAAGGTAAAGAAAAATTAGCCAGATTTTTAAAAAATACCGAAGTTTTGATTTTGAATAGATACGAAAGTGCAATTTTATCAGGAAAGAGTGAAAAAAATATACCCCTTATCCTTAAATCACTTTATCAACTTGGACCAAAAATTCTTGTGATAACTTGTGGTAAAGATGGTGCCTTTGTAATGGATAAAGATAATATTATTTATCAACCTGCTCATCCAACTAAAGTAATTGATACAACCGGTGCTGGCGATTCTTTTTCTTCAGGATTTTTAGCTGGTTTGATTTTGTTTAATAATTTAAAGAAAGCTTTAAGACTTGGTATTTTAAATAGTGCTGCTAATCTTAATAAAATTGGTGCTCAAGAAGGCCTTTTAACCAAAAAAGATTTAAATACTATCGAGCTCCGAGCTCAATAGTTGAAAAATAAGAGAAAAATTAAAATAAAGTTGTAAACCTATGGAAGAAAAAATATTTTATCCATCAAAAAAAATCATTGAAAAAGCTTTAATCAAGGATTATGAAAAAGTTTATCAGGAGTCGATAAAGGATCCGGAAAAATTTTGGGAAAAAGAGGCTAATGAATTAGAGTGGTTTAGAAAATGGGATAAGGTTTTAGAATGGAACCCACCTTTTGCTCGATGGTTTATTGGGGCAAAATGTAATTTAACTGTTAATATTTTAGATCGACAATTAAAAAGGGGGTTAGCTGATAAAATTGCTTTAATTTGGGAGGGTCAATCTGGTGAAGTTAAAAAATTGACTTATCAGGAACTTTATGAAGAAGTTTGTCGTTTTGCTAATGTTTTAAAAAAATTTGGTCTGAAAAAAGGAGATCGAGCAACTATTTATTTACCCCGTATTCCTGAACAAATTATTTCTATTTTAGCCTGTGCTAGAATTGGTGTTATTCATTCCGTTGTTTATTCTGGTTTTTCAGTTGAAGCTTTAAGAACGAGAATTTTAGATGCTGAATCAAAAATTGTCATTACCGCTGACCATGGTCGCTATCGAGAGAAATTAATCAAATTAAAAGAAATGGTTGATGAGGCAATTACTGAAACACCAAGTGTTAAAAATGTCATTGTCGTTAAAAATTCCGGTGAACCAGTTCCGATGAAAGAGGGTAGAGATTTTTGGTGGCATGAAATTAAAAAAACTGTTTTATCTGAATGTCCGCCAGAGATAATGGATGCAGAAGACACTCTTTTTTTACTCTATTCATCTGGAACAACCGGTACGCCAAAAGGGATTATTCACACTCAGGCTGGCTATATGGTTGGTATTTACACAACAATGAAATATGTTTTTAATCCGACACCTGATGATATTTATTGGTGCACAGCCGATCCCGGTTGGATTACTGGTCACTCCTATATTGTTTATGCGCCATTGATGTTTGGTTTAACAGAAGTTTTATATGAAGGCGCACCAGATTATCCAGGTCCAGATAGATTTTGGCAAATTATTGATAAACATAAAGTGACAATCTTTTATACCACACCAACAGCCTTAAGAGCCTTAATGCGATACGGTGAAGAGTATCCAAGAAAATACAAACTTGACTCTTTGAAAATTTTAGGGACAGTTGGTGAACCAATTAATCCTGATGTTTGGCTTTGGTATTATCAAGAAATTGGCCATAACCAATGTCCAATTATGGATACTTGGTGGCAAACAGAAACTGGGATGCATATGATTACCCCAATTCCGTCAATGCCTTTAAAAGCAGGTTCAGCTGGCAAACCATTTTTTGGTATCATCGCTGATGTCGTTGATGATAACGGAAAACCAGTTGAGCCAGGAAAAGATGGTTATTTGGTTTTAAAAAATCCTTGGCCAGCCATGTTGCGGACCTTGTATAAAAATGAAAAAAGATATCGTGAAACATATTGGGAAAAAATTCCCGGCGTTTATTTTACTGGTGATGGAGCAAAAAAAGATAAAGATGGATATTATTGGATTACTGGTCGAGTTGATGATGTTTTAAAAGTTTCTGGCTATCGATTAGGGAGTGCAGAAATTGAAAGTGCTTTAGTGGCTCATGAGGCAGTAGTTGAGGCAGCGGTAATTGGTAAACCCGATCCAGTTAAAGGTGAGGCGATTAAGGCATTTGTCATTTTGAAAAAAGGATATAATGGAACACCGGAATTGATTGAGGAATTAAAAAAATGGGTAAGAAAAGAGATCGGACCAATTGCTGTCCCATCAGAAATTGAATTTGTTGAATCTTTACCAAAAACTCGCTCTGGCAAAATTATGCGTCGTGTCTTAAAAGCAAAAGAATTAGGTTTACCGATCGGTGACATTTCCACATTGGAAGAATAAATAATTATGGAAAAGAAAAATTTTAAAATTTCAGTTGTTTTACCTTGTTTAAACGAAGAAAAAACAATTGGAATTTGTCTCAAGAAGATAAAAGAGGCATTTGAAAAATACAATTTAGATGGAGAAATTATTGTCGTTGATAATGGTTCAACAGATAAATCAGCAGAAATTGCTAAAAGTTTAGGCGCAAAAGTAGTTTATGAAGCAAAAAGGGGTTATGGTAATGCTTATCATAAAGGGATTGCTGAAGCAAAAAATGAATTTATTATCATTGGTGATTCAGATAATACTTATGATTTTTTAGAAATTGATAAATTTATAAAGCCATTAGAAGAAGGATACGATTTAGTTATTGGTAATCGTTTTGCTGGTTTAATGAAGAAAGGAGCAATGGGGTTTTTGTCAAAAATTGGTAATCCAATTTTGTCTGGTATCCTTCGTCTTTTTTTTAAAACAAAAATTCATGATGCTCATTGTGGAATGCGTTCTTTTACCCGTTCTGCTTATCAAAAATTAAATTTACAAACAACTGGTATGGAATATGCTTCTGAAATGATTATTAAGGCAATTTGGCAAGGATTAAAAATTAAAGAAGTACCAATCAGTTATTCTCCGAGAGTTGGAGAGTCAAAACTTTCTCCTTTAAAAGATGGCTGGCGTCATTTAAAATTTATGCTCCTTTATGCTCCAAACTGGTTATTTTTAGGTCCGGGGATCTTTATGTTTCTTATTGGATTAATTTTATTAATTGCTATGACCTTTGGTGAAATAAGGATTGGTAAAATAATTTTACATCTTCATCCCATGTTTTTAGGTTCGCTTTTAGTTTTGCTTGGTTATCAGGTTTTTTCTTTTGGTCTTTTAACAAAACTTTATGGTTATTCACAAAAATTGATGCCAAAAAGCAAATTAGTTGATTTTTATTTAAAACATTTTTCTTTAGAAAAAATTTTAATCATCGGTTTGATCATATTTTTGATTGGTTTTGGTTTAGGAATTTCTATTTATGTTATTTGGGCTAAAAGTGGTTTCGGTGCTTTATTTGAGGTGCGAAAATCTTTAACTTCTATTACTTTAATGATTTTAGGCATTCAAATAATTTTTACAGGTTTTTTCTATAATATTTTAAGAATTGGAGTTAAAGGGCATGAATAATATGCCAGAAATTTCCATTGTTATTTTAACAAAAAACGCCGGAAGAAGATTTAAAAAAGTCTTAAATGCTGTTTTTAATCAAGAAATTGAAAAAGAATTTGAAGTTATTATTATTGATTCGGGTTCTAAAGATAAGACTTTAAAAATTGCTCGTCAATTTCCAGTGAGCAAAATTTTAGAAATTAAACCAGAAGATTTTGATCATGGTAGAACAAGAAATTTATCTCTTTCACTTTGCCAGGGTAATTATATTGTTTTTTTAACTCAAGATGCAATTCCTTATGATAACCAATGGTTAAAAAATCTTATTTCTCCACTTATTAATTCTAACGATGAAAAAATTGTCGCAACTTTTTCTCGGCAAATTCCTTACAGGAGAGCAAATCTTTTTCAAAAATATTTTTATTCTTTTATTTACTCCGATAAGAAAACATCGCTTTTAGGTGGTGTTTTTTTCTCAAATGTTTCTTCAGCAATTAAAAAAGAAATTTTGGAGAAAATAAAATTTAAAGAAAATTTGCCAATGAGTGAAGATCAAGCCTGGGCAAAAGAAGTTGAAGATGCGGGTTATAAAATTATTTATTGTCATAATTCTTTAGTTTTTCACTCTCATAATTATGGTTTTTTAAAAATTTTTAAAAGAAATTTTGATTCCGGGTTAAGTTTAAAAAAATTAAATTTAGTTAAAGAAAACCTTTTTCTTTCTCAATTACCCAAATATCTTTTTGGTGAAGTTTTTTTCTTATTCAAAAAACGTTTAATTTTTGCTTTTCTTTATCTTCCTTTTATGATTATTTATGAATTTTTTCGGTTTTTCGGTTTTTGGCTGGGAACTCATTATGAAATTTTGCCATTATCTTGGCGAATAAGATTTTCATTACATAAAAAAAATTTAGAATAAAACTAATTTCTGGTTAAAAATTTATGAAAATTGCTCATATTGTTTCAACCTTTCCACCTTATTTTAGTGGAATGGGAAATACCTGTTATTATCAAGCAAAAAAATTGGCTGAATTAGGACATGAAGTAACAGTTTTTACCCCATGGCGAAATGAAAAATTTGAATTTAAAGACGAAAAATTTAAGATTCATTATCTTTGGCCACTTATAAGATATGGCAATGCTGCTTTAGTTCCTGAAATTTTTATTCATTTGGAAAATTTTGATGTTATTCATTTACATTATCCATTTATTGGTGGTGCAGAAATAATTTTCTTTAAAAAAATTTTCTCTTTTACTCCAATTGTTCTTCAGTATCAAATGGATTTTAATTTACCTGGTCCATTTTGTTTAATTTCTAAGATTTATAATCGAAGTTTTAATTGGTGGATTCTAGAAAAGGTTGAAAGAGTCATTGTTTCATCATATGATTATGCAAAAACATCAAAATATCTTTCTTATCTTTTAGAAAATGAGGAAACGAAAAATATAGTGGTTGAAATTCCAAATGGGGTTGATTTAGAAATTTTTAAGCCACTAAAAAAGAATAATAAATTACTTAAAAAATATAACCTTTCACTTAAAAATAAAATTGTTCTTTTTGTTGGTGGTCTTGATCGAGCTCATTATTTTAAAGGAGTTGATGTTCTTATTAAATCATTTTCTCAAATTATTAAAGATTTTCCTGAATCTGTTTTAATGATAGTTGGTGAGGGTGATTTAAAAGAAAAGTATGAAAAAATTGCGAAAAATTTAGAAATAGAGGATAAAGTAATTTTTACTGGTAAAGTTTCCAATGAGGAGTTACCACAATACTATAATTTAGCAGATGTTTTTGTTCTTCCTTCAATTAATCGAAACGAATCTTTTGGTTTAGTTTTAATAGAAGCAATGGCTTGTCAGAAACCTTGTGTTGCCTCAAATTTACCTGGGGTAAGGATTATTGTTGATAATAACAAAACAGGTTTTTTGGTTAAGCCAAAAAATGAAAATGATTTATCTGAAAAAATTTGTCTTCTTTTAGAAAATGATAAATTAAGAGAAGAAATGGGAATAAAGGGAAGGAAAAAAGTTGAAGAAAAATATTCTTGGGAAATCATTGTAAAAAAATTGGAAAAATTATATGAAACTGTTACAAAAGGTTGGCGAAGATAAAAAATTTATTTTTACCTTCTTAAATATTTTATTTTTAATTGCTCTCTTTTTTAATTCTTATTTTTTAAAAAACATTTTTTTTGGCATTTTCTTCTCAATTTTATTTTTTGTTTCAATTTGTCTTTGGCTAAAATCAATTTTAAAAAGACTTTTTGATCTTGATTCTTTAATCAGTTTATTTTTAGTTTTTTATTTAATTGCATTTATTTTAGCGGTACCAATTGTTTTTTTCAAAATTAGCTCCTTTTATTTTTACCTTTCTTTGTTAATTTTTACCATTATCATTTCTTTTTTAAATCATTTTCTAAAAAAAGAAAAAATTCTTGATATTGAAAAAAAAGATTTAGAAACAAAAATTAAAAAAAATTTTTTAATCTTTGTTTGGTTGATATTTTATCTTTTAGGTTGGGTTTTGATTATTAGATCAAGAACAGGTGAGTATATAATTTCGCCTTGGCAAGTAATTTCTAAATATTATCAATTAGTTTGGTTAGTTATTTCTTCTTTAATCATCTTTTTTATTTTTTCAAAAATAAAAACGAAAAACTTTCTTCTTTTAATCATTTTGACATCTTTACTTTTCCATTCTTATTTACCATTTGTGAGCGAAAATAGTTTCGGTGTTGATAGATGGCGTCATGTTGGTGCGGAAAGAAGATTAATTGAAGGTAATATCGAACCACCAGCTTTAATTGGCAAAGTTGACTATACTAAATTTGGTCCAATTTTGATACCAAAGGTATTTTTAATGCCTAATAAATTTTCTTACAGCAATCAATGGGGGATGACAATTGCTCTTCATTATCTAACCCAAATTGAAATTTTAAAAATTGATCAATATTTGATATGGCTTTTATGGTCAATTTTTTTCATAATTTTTGTTTACCAAATATCTAAAATTGTTTTTGAAAAAGAAGATTTATCACGTTTAATCACTTTTGTTTCTTCTTTTTGCTTCTTTTCACTTCAAGTTGCCGGAGCAATTACTATTCCCCATGCCATTGGCTTTTTATTATTTCTTTTTTTCTTAATTGTTTTTTTCTCATTTTTAAAAAAGGAAGATAAAAAATTATCTCCATTGATTTTTCTTTCTTTCATTTTATTGATCTTCAACTACATTCTTTATTTAATCGTTGCCTTAGAAATATTTATTTTTGCTTTAGCATTAAAAAATGAAAAAAGAAAAATTATTTTACCAATTTTAATCGTCATTTTTGTTTTTCTACTTCCAATTTTAGACAGAATTTCCCAAACAAGTTTTTTTGCCTATAAAATAAATGAAATAGCGACAATTCTTCCACAAAAAATCTTAGAATTTTTCAAAAATTTACCCAGCTATCTTTATTATAAAAGGGGAGAAAACTTAGCTTTACCAAATTTGATTAAAAGCATTCCTTGGGTGATATTTTTCACCTTTTCAGTTTTTGCTTTTGCTATTTTAGGATTGATTAACAATTTTAAGAAAAACTTATTTTTAAAAATTTTCACCTCATTTTTCTTCATTTTTTTCTTCAATCAATTTATTAGTTTTTCCTTCATGAAAGATTATAGATTGCTTTGCCAAAGATTAACCAATGTTTTAATTTTTTTATTAGCAATCTTTTTTTCTTTAGGAGTTTATTATTTGATTGAAAAATTTAAAGAAAAAAAATTTTTTATTATTTTATTTTTAACAATTTTCCTTTCCCTCCTTTCTTTAACCACTTATGTTTCTGGACCAAATTATGGCAATGTTAGTAAAGACGAATTATTGGTTGCTAAATTTCTTGATCAAGAAATTAAAAAAAATAAAGATGTTAAAATTTGTGTTTTTGATGCTGGTTGGCGATTATTGGCTCTTGAAGCAATTAATGGAATGATTGCTGGAAATTTTCCAACTCATCCAATAGATTTTATTCAAAAAGAAAAAGATTTATTATATCGTCAGATGCTTAAAAATCCATCAAAAGAAATTTTAGAAGAGACAAAAAAGATTACCGGAGCAAAAAAATGTTTTTTTGTTGTTAATCAAAGTTGGTTAAAACCAGAAATTTTTGAAAAAACAAAAGAAATTCTTGGTCAACCGGTAATAAAAAACAATACTTATATCTGGCAATATTAAATTTTTTTATAAATTTCTTTTAATCTTTCCCAATGTTTTTGAAAAGTAAAGTTTTGGGCAAATTTAATGGCATTTTCACCAATTTTTTTAATCATTTTCGGCTGATTAATGACCATTTCTAAAATTTCCTTTAAATGATTGACATTTCCTGGTTCAAATAAAAGACCATTTTCACCATCTTTAATATACTCTGAAGGGGCACCAATTTTTGAAGCAACTACTAATTTACCATTAGCCATGGCTTCAAACATGACTAAAGAAAAAGTTTCTGGTGCTAAAGAGGGAATGACAACGATATTTGCCTGCTGGTATTTTTTTTCAATTTGATCAAATGGTAATTGGTTATAAAAGATGATCTCTTTATTATTTTTAGCCATTTTTTTTAATTCTGATTTAAAATTTCCATCGCCAACAATTTCCAATTTTATTTTTTTGTTTCCCAATTTTAAATTCTTTACCGCCTCAATTAAAAGATGAACACCTTTATGAAAAGAAAGTTGGCCAACATAAAGAATAATAAATTGATCTTCTCGTTGATCTTTGATTTCATTTATTTTTTCAATCCCTAATGGAAGAACTTCTTTTTTCACGTTAATAAAAAATCCATTTTCTTCAAAAATATTTATAGTAAATTTTGACGGAGCTAAAACAAGATTTATTTTTCCATCGATGATTTTTTTTATAATCTTTCTATACCAACGACAAAAAAATGGGACTGATTTTTTAAACTTCCAGCCAGTTAATGGGCAGACTAAATTGGCATAAGGGCAGATAAAATAATAATCATGAATGGTAAGAATTGTTTTTATTTTTAATGATTCAATTACTTTAAAGATAGAAAAAGATAAACCAGCCAAATTATTAAGATGAATTAGGTCTGGCTTTTCTTTTTTAAGAATTTTTTTAATAATAAAATAAGCAAAGGGATTAAAAAGATCTATTAAATGCCAAATTAGTTTAATGAGAAAATTATAATTTCTTTTTGTGGTTAAAGAATAAAGATTAAATGGCCAAATTCGATAAATTTTAACATTGCCTTCTTTTTCAATCTTTGGTTTTAAAAGAAACTTTTGGCTAGTGGTAATAATAACTATTTTATTTTCGATTGAATCATCTTTTAATTTTTTGACTATTTTTTCAACATATCTTTCTGCTCCGCCAATAACATCTGGTGGATAAAGATTTGAAATAAGACAGATTTTCATACATTAACATTTTAACAAACTAAAAAAATTTGGAAAATTGAATGTAAAAACTTGCTTTTTAATAATCCTATAGTAAAATAATAAGATATGGAATCTATTATTTATCTTCTAATGGTAATGATTATTTTTGGATTTGGCTTGGTTTTTTATTTAATTGAAAGAAAGTTTAAAGAGTTAAAAGAAGCACAAAAAGAAGACAAATCCTTGCTTCTTCTTAATCAAAGCATTCAAAGTGTTCATGAAAGATTAGATAGGGCAGCAAAAATTATTGCTGAAGTTAATAAAGAATTGGGTGGGGTTAAAGAAATTGGTCATCAAATGCAGTCACTTCAAGATTTTCTAAGATCGCCAAAGTTACGTGGCAATATTGGTGAACAAGTTTTGAAAGATTTATTGGAACAATATTTTTCTCGTCAACACTTTGAATTACAGTATAAGTTTTCTGATGGTCAAATTGTTGATGCAATTTTGAAAACTAAAGAAGGAATTATTCCGATCGATTCTAAGTTTCCTTTAGAAAATTTTAGGAAATTGATTTCGGCCAAAAGTGAAGATGAAAAAAGTAAAATTGCCCCTCTTTTTTATCGAGATGTTAAAAGGCATGTTGATAGTATCAGTAAAAAATATATTTTACCTCAAGAGGGAACAGTTGATTTTGCTATAATGTATATTCCGTCCGAAGCAGTTTATTATGAAATTATCTCTGCTGACGAAAATCTTGATGAATATGCTCGCGAAAAAAATGTTTATTTTGTTTCCCCAAATTCTTTTTACTATTTTTTAAAAATTATTATGATGGGAATGCGCGGTCAGCAACTTCAAGAAGAGGTGAAAAAAATTTTTCAACTTCTCTCCGCTATTCAAAAAGATACTCAAAGATTGGGTGAAATTATCGGTGTTCTTACAACCCATATTAATAACGCTAAAAATGCAATTGATAAAGTTAATAATGAATTTTTTAAATTATCAAGTCGAATTGATCAAACAAAATTTCTTAAATAAAAATGAATAAAATTTGGCAAATAGCCCAAAAAATACCAAGCGAATTTAAAGATAAATTTCCAGAAATACACCCGATTATTCTTCAACTTTTATGGAATCGAGGATTAAAGACACAAAAGGAAATTGATGAATTTCTTTTACCAGACTATTCAGAGGATCTTCATGATCCATTTTTATTTAATGAAATGGAAAAGATTGTTGAAAGAATACAGGAAGCGATTGATTCAAATGAAAAAATTACTATTTACGGTGATTACGATGCGGATGGTATTTGTGGTACAGCCATTCTTTATTCAACACTTAATCATTTAGGTGCTAAAGTTGACTATTATTTACCAGATAGAGAAAAAGAAGGTTATGGTTTAAACAAAGAGGCAATTGAAAAAATTATTAATCAAGGAACGAAATTAATTATTAGTGTTGATTGTGGAATTACTAATTATAAGGAAATAGATTTAGTTAATAAATTAGGGGCAGAAATTATTGTCACTGATCATCACACACCTTTAGATAATTTGCCAAATGCTTTATTTATTCTTAATCCAAAAATAAAAAATGAGAGATACCCATTTAAAGAATTGGCAGGATCAGGAGTGGCTTTTAAATTGGCTCAGGCATTACTTAGAAGACAATCAAAAATTAGTAATTCAGAAGCTTTTGAAAAATGGCTTCTTGATTTAGTGGCAATTGGCACAATTGCCGATTTAGTTCAATTAAAAGGAGAAAACAGAACATTAGTAAAGTATGGATTAATTGTTTTAAACAAAAGTTCTCGAGTTGGTTTAAGAGCCTTAATTAGAAATTCAAACCTTTCTTTAGGAAACCTTAATTTTCAAAACATTAGTGATGAACTCGTTCCTCGCTTAAATGCTGCTGGAGTAATTGATCATGCTAACATCGCCCTAGAGATGCTTTTAACAAAGGAAAAAGAGGAGGGTGAAAAATTGGCAAAAAAACTTGAGGAATTTAATCGGAAACGTCAGAAATTGATAGAAAAAATTTTTAATTTAGTGAGAAAAAAAATAGGTGAAGAGACAGAAGAAAAAATAATTGTCGAATTTGGAAAAGACTGGCCAATAAGTATTTTAGGACTAACCTCTCATTATTTAGTTGAATTTTATCATCGACCAGTAATTCTTTTAACAGTTAGGGAAAAAGATATTAGAGGATCTGGGAGAAGTATTGAAGAATTTAATCTTATTGAATCTTTAAAAAAATTAGAAAGATTTTTTTCTCATTATGGTGGACACACTGGGGCAGCTGGTTTTACTTTAAAAGAAAAAAACCTAAATTTACTTAATGAATTTTGTCAAGAAATTAAAAAATTGGCTAATGAAAAACTAGAGGGTTTAGATTTGAGAGAAAAAATTTTTATTGAAGCAGAGATTGATCTTTCAGAAATAAATTGGCCTCTTTATGAAGAAATTAAAAAATTTGAACCATTTGGTTGTGGAAATCCAAAACCTCTTTTTTTGACGAGGGGTTTAGAAATTGAGGAAATAAAAAATGTTGGGAAAAATCATCAACATCTTAAAATAATTGTTACTTCTAAAAGAAAATTAATTTATTTTTGGATTGGCGATAAATTAAATCATTTAAAAAGAGGTGATAAAATTGATGTTGTTTTTGAGTTAAACGAAACTGAATGGGATGGATTAAAGGAATTAGAATTTAAAATTGTTGATTTAAAAAAATCTCTATGAAAAATAAAGAAATAAAATTTCATTGCTTGACTACTGAAGAAATTTTTAAACTATTTAAAACATCTATAAATGGTTTAACCTCAAAAGAGGTTAAAGAAAGGATCAAAGAATATGGTTTAAATAAATTACCCGAAGCAAAACGTTTAAGAAAAATAGAAATTTTTCTTTCTCAATTTAAGAATCCATTAGTTATCATTTTATTAATCGCTAGTTTAATCTGTTTCTTTTTAAAAGATTTTAAAGATCTTTTCATCATTCTTATCGCTGTTTTTTTAAATACTCTCATTGGTTATTTTCAGGAAAAAAAAGCAGAAGAGGCAATCTATAAACTAAAGAAAATGGTTGAATATAAGGCGAAAGTAATAAGAGATGATAAAGAGCGTTTTATTCCAGGAGAAAATCTTGTTCCTGGTGATATTTTAATTATTGAAAGTGGTGATATTGTTTTAGCTGATGCTCGGGTAATTGAAAGTTATAATTTAGAAACAATTGAGGCAGTTTTAACTGGTGAGTCAAAACCTTCTCGTAAAAAAAATAAAGCTTTGCCAGAAAAAACTGCTTTAGCTGATCGAGAAAATATGATTTATCAAGGAACAGTTGTTTCTTCCGGTAGGGGATTGGCGGTGGTAGTGGCGACTGGCAAAGAAACAGAGTTTGGGAAAATTGTTAGTTTAATAAAAGAGACTAAAGAGGAAAAAACACCTCTTCAGAAAAAAATTAGTAGTTTAGCAAAAACTATCAGTTTAGTTGTTATTTTTTTAACTCTTCTAATTTTTATAACTGGTTTAATCAGGGGTCAAGCATTTTTAGAAATGCTTTTGACCTCAATTGCTATAGCAGTGGCAGCAGTGCCAGAAGGGTTAGTTATCGCAATGACCGTTTGTTTAACGATAGGAATGCAAAGAGTTTTAAAAAAGAAAGCTTTGATTAAAAAATTGATTGCTGCCGAAACTCTTGGTTCAGTAACAGTTATTATTTCTGATAAGACTGGTACCTTAACTGAAGGAAAAATGAGAGTTGATAAAATTATTACAGAAGATGAAGATTTAGTTATCAAAATCGGATTAATTTGTAATAATGTAATTGTTGAAAATCCAGATGAGAAAATAGAAAAATTAGTGATGATAGGCGATGAAACAGAAAAAGCTTTAGTTTTAATTGGATTAGAAAGAGGTTTTAATTGGAAAAAAATTCATCGGGAATACCCTCGTTTAGATGAAATTCCATTTGATTCAGAAAAGATGTGGATGGCAACACTTAACAAATCAACCCATAATCAACAATTGTCAACCAATAACATAATTTTTATTAAAGGAGCACCGGAAAAGATATTAAAAATGGCAAAATATATTAAAAGAGGAGAGGTTGAAGAAAAATTAACCGAAGATAAATATCAAGAAATAGAAAATAAATATCTTGAAATGATTCAAAATGGTTTAAGAGTTTTAGCTTTGGCATATAAACCAACTGATAAACAAAAACTTCTTACTTCTGATATTAATGATTTAGTTTTTGTTGGTTTGGTTGGTTTAAAAGATCCTTTAAGAAAAGAAGCGAAAGAGGTAATAAAAGAATGCAAAAGGGCTAATATTAGACCTATTCTTGTCACCGGCGATCACAAAATAATAGCCAAAAATATTGCCCAAGAAATTGGTTTAAAAGTTGAAAAAGTTTTAGATGGTTTTGAAATTGATCAAATGGATGATAAAGAATTATCTGAAAAAATTAAAAGAATAGATGTCTTTGCCAGAACAGAACCAAGACATAAAATTAGAATTGTTGATATTTTACAAAAAAATGGTGAAGTTGTAGCCATGACTGGCGATGGAGTTAATGATGCCCCAGCTATTAAATCAGCCGATATTGGTATTGCCCTAGGTTCTGGGACTGATGTGACAAAAGAAACAGCAGATATGGTTTTACTTGATGATAATTTTAAAACAATTGTTGAAGCGATAAAAGAGGGTCGGGGAATCTTTGATAATATTAAAAAAATTGTTCTTTATTTATTAGCCTCAAGTTTTACCGAAATAATTTTGATTGGTGGTAGTTTATTTTTTGGTTTACCTTTACCAATTCTGCCAGCTCAAATTTTATGGGTAAATATCTTCCAAGATGGACCGCCAGCTATGGCTTTAGCTTATGAAAAAACATCAAAAGAGGTAATGAAAGAAAGACCAAGAAGTTTAAAAGTTCCAATTTTAGATAAACAAATGAAATTTTTGGTTTTTGTTATTGGTATTATTACTGATTTAATACTTTTCGCTTTATTTATTTATCTTTGGCAAAAGACAAAAGATATTAATTATGTCAGGACAATGATTTTTGGTGGTTTAGGTATAGCTTCACTATTTTATGTTTTTGCTTGTAAAAATTTAAAGAAAAGCATTTTTCAATATCATCCTTTTGATAATAAATTTTTAAATTTAAGTATTATTTTTGGTTTTTTGATGCTTTTGATCGCTCTTTATTTACCATTTTTCCAAAATCTTCTTAAAACATATCCCATTAAAATTAATGACTGGTTGATTTTGATTGCTTTAGGTTTAATAAATCTTTTATTAATTGATGGCGGTAAATTAATATTTAAACCAAAATTATGAAATTAGTTATTTATGCTGACGGTGGAGCAAGAGGAAATCCTGGACCAGCAGCAGTTGGGATAGTAATTTATAATGAAAAGATGGAGGTAATTAAAAGGTATTTTAAATTTATTGGTAAAGCAACAAATAATCAGGCAGAATATCAGGCAGTTATTTATGCTCTAAAACAGGCTAAGAAAATGAAGGCAGAAGAAATTGATTTTTATTTAGATAATAAACTTTTAGTTGATCAAATTAATCGGAGAGCAAAAATTAAAAATATGGAATTGGCTAAATCTTTTGTTAAAGTTTGGAATTTAATTCAAGGTTTTAAAAAAGTTAATTTTTACTATATTCCGAGAGAAAAAAATAAAGAGGCTGATAAATTAGTTAATTATGCCTTAGATAAAATTGTTGGCTTATGAAAAAAATTCCTATTTTCATTTTAGCGGATCACAATTTAGATGATGATTTTTCTCGAAAAAAAATTTTTGAATTGAAAATAGGCGATAAATTAATTTTACAATCCCTTGTTGAAGAAATTGAAAAATCTGATCTTTTTTCAGAAATTTATTTAATTGGCAATCCTATAAAATTAAAAAAACTATTTTCTTTACCAATCTTCACTGGTCAGCATGATCTGAAAAAAAATATTAAAATAATCTTTGATTTTTCAAAAGCAAAGTTTCCAAACCAATTAATTGCTATTATTACTTGTGACATTTTGCCAAAAAGTGAAGATTTTAAAAGATTTTTTAAAAAAATTGAAAAGAAATTAGAATCTTCGAACCTTATTTTTTGCTTTATTTTAAATTCTTTATTAAAAGTTTTTCGAGAAGCTGATACTTTAATAAAAAATGATGAGGAAAAACCAAAAAATTACAATTTAGTTTATAACTTTTTTATTTTAAGACCAGATGCCTTAAATAAAAAAATCATTTATTTTTTAATTGATCTTTTAAGACCTTTAAGAAAAAAAAGGATTACTAACTGGTCTCGCTTTCTTCTTTGTTTTTTAAAATTAATTATCCTGATTCCAAAATATCCGTTTGTCCTATTTTTTCTTCCGAAAATTTTTTCTGTTATTTCTCTCTTTAAAAAATATTTAAAAGGAAATTTAAAATTTTCTGAAATTGAAAAAATTGTTGAGACAATTTTTATTAAAAGAAAGAATAGAAAAGGTAAAACTTGCTATCTTGAAGTTATTGATATCCCATCTTTTGCCGAAGATATTGATACTGAAAAAGATTATGAAATATTAAAAAAGGAGCTTCAGTAGATCTATAAGCCGAATTCTGTATCCCAACTTATTTGTTGGGACGATGGTCATTTATCTGGTCCTGTCATTACTGACAGGATCGAACGGGCAAACGCCCTTTCACCCGGTAAGGATTTAGAACGTTTCACCCCTTAGGTTACCCTAAGGGCTCACCCTATCAATTTTTGATAGGGTGCCTTGGCGCTCACGCGCCTCGGCGTCTCTGTTCGCACCTCTGTTCCCACTAATTTAGTGGGAACGACGGCTGTTAGCCGCTACCTTTTTATCCTCCACAAATTTAGTGGAGGAGGGTGTTCGGACTTTCCTCCCCATCTTTTTGGATGGGGCGACCATCCGATCTACTGAAGCTCCAAAATAAAATTAACAAAAATTTAATTTTTGTCAAGTTAGAGATTTTTTGGTAAAATATTATAAATTTATGAAGAAGCCAGATTTGATTTTTTCCATTCTTCTTTTACCTCTTGATTTTTCAATGTTAATTTTAACCTCTTTAACTGTTTATTGGTTAAGATTTACTGCCTTAGTTGAATTAAAACCGGTTATTTACGAAATTCCTTTTAAAAATTATTTTTTCTCTTCTTTAATAGTCTCATTGTTTTTTATTTTAATTTTTGCTATTGCTGGCCTTTATTTACCCGATTCAAAAAGAGAGTTTTCTAAAATTTTTCTTTCTTGTACTTCAGGGATAATGTGTGTAATTTTATTTATCTTTTTTTCTCGAGAACTTTTTTCATCCCGATTTGTTATCTTAGCTGCCTGGTTTTTTTCGATTTTTTATGTTTATTTAGGAAGAAAAATTTTTAAACTCATTTGGAAAGCAATTTTAAAAAAATTTAAAATCTATCAAAGAATTGTTTGTCTTGGAAAAGGAAAATTAGCCGAAGATTTGATCAAAGTTATTTCTGAGGAACATAAAGTTGATTATAAAATAGTTGATTGGTTAAAAGATACTTCTTTATTTAATGAAGATTTTCTAAAAGAAAAGGCAAGAGAAATAGATGAAATAATTCTTCTTGATCCAGATGTTAACGAGGAAGAAAAACAAAGGATTCTTTCTTTAGCAGATGATTTTTATTTATCTTTTAAATATTTACCTAATCCATTTGACGCTCAAGGAAGGAATATTGGGGTTGAAACTTTTTTTGGTTTTCCTTTAATTAGTATTAAAAGAACTGCTCTTGAAGGTTGGGGAAAGGTAGCTAAAAGAGTTTTTGATCTTATTTTTGCTACCATTGCCTTAATTTTACTTCTTCCAATTTTTTTAATCATTGGTATTATTATAAAATTAGATTCAGAAGGACCAATTTTTGTCTTCTTAGAAAGAGTAGGTGAAAAAGGGAAAAAATTTAAAGTGATTAAGTTTCGTTCGATGATAAAAGACGCGGAAAAAATGAAAAAATATTTACTTCCTTATAGTGAAAGGAAGGGGCCACTTTTTAAAATGAAAAATGACCCAAGAATAACCAGATTTGGCAAATTTTTAAGAAGGACAAGTTTGGATGAATTACCTCAATTAATAAATGTAATAAAAGGTGAAATGAGTTTAGTTGGACCAAGACCACACGAACCAGAAGAGGTGGCTCAATATGAAAAATATCAAAGAAGACTTTTAAATATTAAGCCGGGAATAACTGGATTTGCTCAGCTTTTTGGTCGGGCTGATTTACCTTTTGAAGAAGAAGCAAAGCTTGATATTTATTATTTAGAAAACTGGTCAATTTGGAAAGATTTTGAGATAATTTTAAAAACAATTCCATTAGTTATTTTTGGCAAAGGTGCAAAATAAATATAAATTTATGAATGATCAAAACAAAAGAAATTACATTTTAACTTCTGAATCTGTCACCGAAGGACATCCTGACAAAATTTGTGATCAGATTGCTGATGCCATGCTTGATGAGATTTTAAAACAGGACAAGTATGCTCGAGTTGCTTGTGAAGTTTTTACTAGTAAAGGCTATGTAATTGTTGGTGGAGAAATTACTACTTCAGCCTGGGTTGATCATAATAATTTAGTCAGAGAGGTTCTAAAAGATATCGGTTATACTAAAGCTGAATATGGTTTCGATTATCGAACTGTTGCTGTTTTAAATACAATCGCCGAACAATCACTAGATATTGCCAGGGGAGTGAGAAAAACTGGTTCAAAAAGGCAGGGGGCAGGCGATCAAGGAATAATGATTGGTTACGCAGTAGATGAAACACCAGAGTTAATGCCTTTACCAATTCTTTTGGCCCATCGATTAACAAAAAGATTAGCTGAGGTGAGAAAGAAGAAAATTTTACCATTTTTAAGACCGGATGGAAAAAGCCAAGTTTCTGTCGAGTATAAAAATGGAAAACCAAAAAGAATTACCCACATTGTTATTGCTGCCCAACATGAACCTAATGTTAAAATGAAAAAATTAAAAGAAGCAATTATTAAAGAGGTAATTAAGCCTGTTTGTTGGCAATATCTTGATAAAAAAACAGAATTTTTTATTAACAACACTGGCCGATTTGTTATTGGTGGTCCTGTTTCTGATACAGGAATGAGTGGTCGGAAAACAGAGGTTGATGCTTATGGTTCAGCCTGTGCTCATGGTGGAGGTGCTTTCTCTGGTAAAGATCCAACCAAAGTTGATCGCACGGCTGCTTATATGGCTCGTTATATCTGTAAAAACATTGTTGCTGCCGGAATTGCTAAAAAATGTGAACTTCAAATGTGTTTTGTGATTGGTGGCACTTATCCTTTAAACCTTTCTTTAAACACCTTTGGTACTTCTGAGGTTGAAGAAGAAAAAATTATTAAGGTAATCAAAAAAGTTTTTGATCTTTCACCAGCTGGAATGATCAAGCAATTGAATTTGCTTAGGCCAATTTATAGAAAAACTGCTTGTTATGGCCATTTCGGTCGTGAAGAAAAAGAGTTCAGTTGGGAAAAAACAGATAAAGTAAAAGAGTTAGTAAAAGAATTGAGCTAATTAGATTGTTTTTATTTTCTATGCTTTATCAGCGCCGAATTTATCCATTGGAGAATTTACCTCCAGAAATTAAAGCAGTTACTTTTGCTAAATGCTCTCGTTCTCCTCTACCATTTGATGAAATTGCTAAAGAATTAACAGATGAAAAAGCATCTCAATTTCATGAAAAATGGGTCCTAGGTTTTGGTCATTCCTCAATTGCTGAACATGCTGTTTTATCTTTAGCCATTGAAAACGTTTCGATTTTAGCAACAAAAGCAATTGAGGATACTCGACTTGCTTCTTTCACTGAAAAATCAACCCGCTATCAAATTTTTGAAAAAGATAAATTTTATCGGCCAAAGAAAATTTTAGAGTCAGAATTTAAAGATTTATATGAAAAGAACTGCCAAACTCTAATTAATTTTTATTTAGAACTTTTTGAAAAAATTAAAGAAAAATTTAAAAAAGAATTTCCCCATCTTTCTGAAATAGAACTTAAAACAAAAACTTGTGATGTAGTAAGAGTAATTTTACCAACCTCAACTTTAACAAATTTAGGAATGACAATTAATGCCCGATCTTTATCTCACTTGATTTCAAAACTTCTTTCTTCTGAATTAGAAGAATTTCAAGAAATTGGTCAGGAATTAAAGCAGGCAGCTTTAAAAATTACTCCAACCTTATTAAAGTATGCAGAGATAAATCCTTATTTAATCAAGACATCAAAAAGCTTAGAGAAGATAGTTAAAAAATTATTTAAAAATAAAATTAAATCAAAGAAAGATGTTGAACTTGTTTGCTATGATAAAGATGCTGAAGAAAGAGTTTTAACTGCTCTTTGCTATCGTTTTTTGAAACTTTCCTATAAAGAGATTAGAAAAAAAATAAAAAAATTAAGCAAAAAGGAAAAAGAAAAAATATTTGATGAGGCAATGAAAAATAGGGGATTACATGATCAACCATTAAGAGAATTAGAACATACCACTTATACTTTCGACATTTTAATAGATTATGGAGCATTCCGTGATCTTCAAAGACATCGAATCTGTACCCAAACTAATCAAGAATTAGGAATTGATTATGGTTATACTATTCCTCAAGAGATAGTTAAATATGGTTTCAAAAAAGAATTTGAAAGAAAAATGGAAGAAAGTATTTTTGTTTTCAAAAAAATTTTTAAAAAATTTCCAAAAGAAGCACAATATGTTTTACCTTTAGCTTTTAAAAAAAGGTTTCTTATCACTTTAAACCTTCGAGAGCTGTATCATTTGATTCCTCTTCGAACTTCTCCAAAAGCTCACCCTTCTTATAAAAAAATTGTTTTGGAAATGTATAAAGAATTAGAAAAAGTTCATCCGTTATTAGTTAAGTATTTAAAAATAAAGAATGGGTAAAACAAAAGGAAAACTTATTGTTTTTGAAGGTTTAGATGGGAGTGGTAAGACAACACAGGTGAAAATTTTATTTAAGAAATTAAAAAAATTGGGATATAAAGTAGTAATTTACGATTTTCCTCAATATTCTAATTTTTTTGGAAAACTAATAGATAAATATCTTTCTGGTGAATTTGGTGAGATTAATAAAGCAAATCCGTATTTTATTTCCCTTCTTTATGCCTTTGATCGATGGCAGATAAAGGAAGAGTTAAAAAAAGATTTAAAGGATAAAATTGTCATTGCGGATCGATATTCAACATCAAATTTTATTTATCAAGGAGCGAAAATTAAAAATAAAAAAGAAAAGGAGAAATTTTTTAAATGGTTAGAAAATTTAGAATTTAAAATTTTAGGTCTACCAACTCCAGATTTAGTTTTATATCTTAAAGTTCCTTATAAAATCTCTCAAAAATTGATTAAAAACAGGAAAAAAGATCTTCATGAAAGATCAATTTCTTATTTAAAAAAAGTTGAAAAAAATTCTTCTTATCTAATAAAAAAATACAATTGGAAAGTAATTAAAAGTGTTAAAAAGAATAGAATTTTACCGAAAAAAGAAATTGCTGAAAAAATCTGGCAGATAGTTAAAAATTATATATGAATTACAAGGTAAAAATTGGTTTAGAAATCCATCTTCAATTAGCCACCAAAACAAAAATGTTTTGTTCTTGTAAAAATCCAAGCCTTAATGATTTAGCTAATACTTGTGTTTGTCCAATTTGCTTAGCTCACCCAGGAACATTACCATCATTAAATCAAGAAGCATTAAAAATGGCTTTAAAATTTGGTCTTTCACTTAATGGTGAGATTAATAAAAAATTTTATTTTGAAAGAAAAAATTATTTTTATCCAGACTTACCTAAAGGATATCAAATTTCTCAGAAAAGAATCCCATTAATAAAGAATGCTTTTTTATTAATTGGTTCTAAAAAAATTAAAATTAGAGAAATTCACCTTGAAGAAGATACAGCTAAACTTTATCATTTCAATGATAAATCTTTAATCGATTTTAACCGAGCTGGTGTTCCTCTTTTAGAAATTGTTACCGAACCAGAAATTGAATCAGCTAAAGAGGCAAAAGAGTTTTGTCAGGAAATTCAAAAGTTAGCTCGATATCTTGAAATTTCAAATGCGGATATGGAAAAAGGTGAATTGCGGTGTGAAGTCAATATTTCGCTTAATGAAATTACTGATAAAAATATGGTTATTGGAACAAGGGTTGAAATAAAAAACTTAAATTCATTTCGGGCAGTTGAAAAAGCAATTGAATACGAGATTAAAAGACAGGAAAAAATCTTAAAGGAAGGGAAAAAAGTAATTCAAGAAACAAGGGGTTGGGACGAAAAAAAACAGAAAACAATTGAGCAAAGAATCAAAGAAGAAGCAGAAGATTATCGATATTTTCCCGAACCAGATTTACCAATTTTTGAAATAAATGATTTAGAGATAGAGGAGATTAAAAAATCTTTACCAGAGCTTCCTTTTGAAAAAAGAAAAAAATTTATTGAAAAATATAAATTTTCACCACTTTATGCTAAAATTTTAACGGAAAAAAGAGAAAATTCAGAATTTATTGAAAAGGTGATGGAAATTCTTGAAAAAAAGTTAAATGAGGTGTTAGAAGAGGAGGAAAAAGAGAAAGGAAAGAAAATATTGGCTAAAAAAGTAGGGGATTGGATGAGTAAAGTTTTTGGACTTCAAACAAAATTTGGTGGAAACTTTTTAGAAAGAATAACTCCGGAAAATTTTGCCTCTTTTCTTTCCCTTTTTTTGATTGAAAGAAAAATTCAGTCATCTAAAATTGCTTATAATATTTTAGAAAAAATTTATCAGACAAAAAAATCAGTAGAAGAAATTATTTCCCAAGAAGAAATTGAAGAAATAACTGATGAAGAAAAATTAAAAGAAATAATTTCTCTTGTTTTAGAAAATTATCCGGAAGTGGTTTCAGATTATAAAAAAGGAAAAAAGACCGCCATTAATTATTTAATTGGTCAGGTGATGAAATCAACTAAAGGAAAGGCGAGTCCAAAAATAGTTGAAAAGTTATTAAAAAGATTTTTGAATTATAACTCTACTTTATAAATTTTTGATCCATCAAGAATAAAGATTTCTTTCTCGTTTTCACTAACAACAAAATCTAATAGCGATTTAATATTTTCTAAAATAATTTGTTTTTTTATTTTTCCATCCTTATCAAAAATAATTATCCTTTTATTTTTTGGTTCAAAAAGATAAATATTTTTCATTTCTCTTTCCGTTAAAATTTTTTCTACTTTTTCAAAAGATGGGTAAACTTTTTCAAGATTAAATGCTTGTTTTTTCCCAAGATAAAATTTGATAACTTCACCATTTTCTTTAAGAAGATAAATTGAACCATCGATCGCGAACGAAACTACATTTTTAAATTCAATTTTTTCTTTAAGCCATTTAGTTTCATTAACCAAATTTGAATCTCTAACCAGATATTTTAAAATTTGATTTTCCTCTAAATTAAGGATATAGACTTTCCTATCGTAAACTTTTAAATCATTAATTATAAAATTTTTAACTGATGTTTCTATTTTTATCGGCAAAACCTTTTTCTCTTTTAAGTTAAAAAGTAATAAATTTTTACTGTCGTAGAAAATTAAGTTTTCTGAATCAAAGCCAACAATTTTTTTATTTCCCGTATCAATTTTTCCTATTTCTAAAATTTTATTATTTTTTAAATCTATTTGATAAATTTTCCCATCCTTATCTAAAGAAAAAAGAAAATTCCCTATTTTTACAAAATTTTTTGAGTAAAATGAAAGATCAAAGATCAATTTTGGACTTTTAATTCTTTGAATTTTAAAAGCTTTATCTAATTCATTTTTTAAATCATTTTTAATCCTTTGCAAAATTTCCTTTTCTACCCTATTTTTTGCTTTAAACAAATCAATTTCTACCTCAGCTTCTTTAGCTAAAGATAAAACCTTCTCTTTTTCCAGTTTTTCAGAAGCCTTTAAAATAGCTATTTTTTCTTGAATTTTCTCTAAAGAAAGGAAAAATTTTAAAAATTCATTTTCCCTTGATTTTTCTCTTAAGCTAAATAGACCAATTAAAAGAAGAATTAAAACAAGAGCAATAAAAGATTTAATTTTTATCTTTGGCAATTTTATTTTTAAAGGAGTAATTTCTTTCTTCTCTTCCCTTTTTACTAATACTTCTTTTGCTGGTTTAATTTCTTCCTTTTCTAATTTTTCAACTTTTTCTTCTTTTTTCTCAATTTCCTCTTTTTCAAATTTTTCAATTTCAACTGGTGTTGTCATTTTAATTGAGACCTCTTCAACTTTTTCTTCTGGAATAACTTTTATTTTCATCGGAGAAACTTTTACTTCTTCTTTAATAACGAAAGCGCAAAGACTAATTTTATCTTTAAAATTTTCTAAAGACTCTTTAAGTTTTTCTTCAATTTCAAAAGATGAGTGTTTAAATACAATATTTTTTAATTTTTCAAAGACAAAATAATCTAAAAAATTAGCTGTTGAGAAAAATAAAACATCTTTCTTTTCTAGGACTCCACTAATGATTTGTGAGAAAACTTTAGAAAGTGAAAAACTTATTTCTTCTTTGACAAGATCCACAATTTTATTTTTTTTCAAAATGAAAACTTTAATTGAGCCAACCGAAGAAAAATAAATTTTATCTTGAAAGACAAGAACAATTACCGCACTTAAACCTTTAAGAAGGTTTTCAAAATTCTTTGAGCTCATACTTTCCTGATAAAGCAACCTGTTTAATTTCTGTAAAGATTCTTCAAATATTTGTTCCACCTCTTCATCTTTTTCTATTTGTTGGCTATAATAATTAGTTCTCATCCCGTTAATGATGATTTCTGATATCTCTTCAGCTAAGTTGATTGTCTCATTTTTCTCTTTATTAACCTTTATTTCAATAATAAAAAGAAGTTCGCCCATCGTCTTTTTCTTACTGAGTGAAGGGAAGGAATGTAAACATTTAACAAAATAATTTGTCTCTTTAGGGTTAGAAAAACAAATTTTTGAAATGCCAACCATGTATTTAATTATTAACAAAGCAATCTTACCAAATTTTTTAGCGATTGTCAAAAGAAATAAAATGACAATTTTAACTTTTAAAGAAAGAAGTGACCTTTTAAAAAATATAGCAAATTTTTTTAAAAAAATTAAGATAGAAGCAAAAAAGATAAAAGGGATAATTCTTTTTTTAGATTCATTAACTTTTTCAGAAACAAGAAAAGTTTTAACAATTTCAAATGTCTGGGGAAAATTTATGGATATTCCATTAGGAATAGTAAAGAAAGATGAAATTGAAATCTCTGCTCAAACCAGTTTAAAAGATATTATTTTAAAAATATTTGAAAAGGGTAAAAAAAGACTGAAAAAAAGAATAATTTTGCCAGAATATTATAAAGAGCCAAACATTACTTTTAAGAAAAGTTAATAGCTTCAAAAATTTTTAAGAATAAAATCCGATTTTTAATTAAAATCGGTTTTTTTATTTTAAAGTTATCCACAGTTTAAATTTGACTTGTGGGGAGAAATGGTATAAAGTTTAAATGTAGTGGAAAATTGTGGATAAATGTGGGGATAAGTTAAGGGTTTTGTGGATAACTTCATAAATTTATGTTCATCGGTGAATACCATTATAAGATAGATGAAAAATGGAGATTGGCTATTCCGCCAAAATTTCGTTTGAATCTAAAAAAGGGGGTGGTTGTCACCCGAGGTATTGATAACTGCCTTTTTTTATACCCAAAAGATGAATGGGAAAAATTAGCTTTAAAACTTTCCAATCTTCCTATCAGTCAATCTAAAACAAGGGCATTTTTAAGATTAATGTTGGCAGGGGCCATGGATTTAAAACTTGATCGCCAAGGAAGGATTACTTTACCGGATTATTTAAGAAAATATGCCAAAATTAAAAAAAATGTTGTAATTGCTGGTTTATATAATCGATTAGAAATTTGGGATGAAAAAGAATGGGAAGAATATAAAAGGCAATCTGAAAAAGAGAGTAGAGATATTGCTGAAACATTAGGCGAATTAAAGGTTTAATATTTATGGCAATTCATAAACCGGTTCTTTTAAAAGAAGTTATAAAATATCTTTCCCCAAAACAAAATCAAAACTTTATTGATTGTACAATTGGTGGCGGTGGACATACCTTCCCAATTTTAGAAAAAATTTCACCTCATGGAATGGTTCTTGGTATCGATTGGTATAAAAAAGCAATAGAAGAGCTCAAATTAAAAGTTCAAAATTCAGAAATTAAAAAAAGATTAATTTTGGTTAATGATAATTTCAAAAATCTAAAAAAGATCGTTGAAAAATATAAATTTAAAGACGTTTCGGGAATTCTTATTGATTTAGGGCTTTCTTCAGATCTTTTAGAAAAAAGTGAAAGGGGATTTAGCTTTAGAAAAAATGAGATTTTGGATATGAGATATAATGAGGGTGATTTAACCGCCTTTGAGATTGTTAATAAGTGGCCAAAAAAAGAGATTGAAAGGATATTAAAAGAATACGGTGAGGAAAAATTTTCAAAAAAAATTGCTGAAGAAATTGTAAAAAGAAGGAAAAATAAATTAATTAAAACAACCTTTGATCTGGTAGAAATTATTAAAGAAGCTGTACCAATTTGGTATCAAAAAAGAAAAATTCATCCAGCCACTAAAACATTTCAGGCATTAAGAATTGCTGTCAATAATGAATTAGAAAATTTAAAAGAAGTCTTACCTCAGACATTGGAAGTTTTAAAAACGGGTGGAAGATTAGTTATCATTTCTTATCACTCTTTAGAAGATAGAATTGTTAAAAAATTTTTCCAAGAGAAAAAAGAAATTTTGAAAAATTTAACAAAAAAACCAATCAGACCAAGTTTAAAAGAAATAAAAGATAATCCAAGATCTCGTTCAGCAAAACTTAGGGCAGGAATCAAAATAACTTAAATTTATAACTAATATGTCTCCTTATACTAAAAATCTTACTCTTAGTTCTAAATCGATTTATTATCCGAAAAATGGTGTGATTAAAGTTTTAAAAAATCATTTTGTCTTGAATGTAGCTTTAACAATTCTTGTTTTTGTCTCTCTTTTAATTTATCTTTTTGAAGTGAATCAGCTTATAGTTTTTAGTTTTAAATTAAAAGAATTGAAAGAAAAAAAAGAAAAATTAGAGGAGATTAATAAAAGTTTAGAGTTGAACAAGCTTAAACTTGAATCACTTAACAATATTCAAAATTATCTTGATCTTTCTGGTTTAGTCAAAACAGAAAGGGTAGAGTATATTAAAAATATAAGTTCAATGGCTTTAACTAAAAAATAATAAAGGGAAAATATGATCATTAGAAGAAAGAAAAGCAATTTAAAAGCAATTGCTTTTTTAGAAATTGTCTTTTTTATTTTGTTAATAATAATTATTGCCAGATTAGCCAAACTCCAAATTATTGATTTTAAAAAATATCAAATTTTAGCTGAAGAATTAAGAACTTTTGAGGAAGAAGAACTACCAAAAAGGGGGGAAATTTTTATCGAGGAAGGTGGAAAAAGAATTCCTTTAGCGGTTAACGATTTTTCCTATACTCTTTATGCTGTCCCAGCTCATATTTCAGATCCTTTAAAAACAGCGAAAGAAATAGCAGAGATTTTAGAAATTAATCCTAATTTAGAAAATAAAGAATTTAAAGAGATATATGAAAAAATTTCCAAAAAAAATGACTGGTATGAAGTCATAAAAAAGGATGTTCCGAGAGAAAAAGTTGAAAAAATTAAAGAAAAGAAATTAGTTGGTATTGATTTTGAAAAAGAAAATAAAAGATTTTATCCTGAAGGAAGATGTTTTTCTCATTTATTAGGTTTTTTTGGTTTTAAAAATGAAAAAAGAGAGGGGAGATATGGAATTGAGGAATATTATGAAAGCTTCCTTTCCGGAAAAAGTGGTCTAATTAAAGGAGAAAAAACAGTTGGTGGGATCATTATTACCACAGCGAAAAATTTTTTTAAAAGGCCAAAAAATGGGGCGGATCTTGTTTTAACAATTGATAGGGCTATTCAAATAAAATCATGTCAAATTTTAGAGGAGGCGGTAAAAAAATATGAAGCAAAATCTGGCACAATAATTGTCGTTGAACCAAAGACTGGACAAATTTTGGCTCTTTACAACTGGCCAGATTTTGACCCAAATCAATATTCAAAGTTTAATGTTGAAGTTTTTAATAATAAAGCAATCTCTTCGATTTATGAACCGGGTTCAGTTTTTAAAGTGATTACTTTTGCTGCTGGTTTAGAAGAGGGGAAAATTACTCCAGAAACAACTTATGAAGATAAAGGTTTTGTTAAAATTGGTAATCATATAATAAAAAATGCTGGCAATAAAGTTTATGGAAAAAGAACAATGAGGGAAGTTTTGGAAAAATCTATTAATACGGGGGCCATTTTTGTTGCTCAAAAGGTAGGAATTAAAAAATTTAGAGAATATGTAAAAAAATTTGGTTTTGAAGAAAAGACAGGAATTGATTTAATTGGGGAAGTAAAAAGTAATGTGAAAAATCTTTATGAAGATAAAGAAATTTATTTAGCTACCGCTTCTTTTGGTCAAGGAATAGCAGTGACACCAATTCAAATGGTCATGAGTTTTGCTGCCATTGCTAATAATGGAAAATTAATGAAACCATACATTGTTAAAAAAATTATTTCCGAAGATTTTTCTTTTTCAAATGAACCAGTTGAGGTTCGCCAAGTTATTTCACAAAAAACAGCAGAAATTTTAAAAGATTTACTCATCTCTGCTGTTGAAAATGGTTGGGGAAAAAGAGCTAAAGTTGAAGGTTATCTTGTGGCTGGTAAAACAGGAACAGCAGAAATTCCTTATGTAGATATAAAGGGTTACTCTCAAGAAACAACCCATTCATTTATTGGTTTTGCCCCAGCTCAAGATCCAAAATTTGTTGCTTTAGTGAAATTAGATAGTCCAAAGGCAAAATTTAGTGATCGAACAGCAGCCCCTGTTTTTGGTAAATTAGCAGAATTTATTCTTAAATATTTAAATATTCCACCAACTGAAACTAAATAAAATGAGAAAAATAATTGAAAAAATTTTGTTTTTTTTAGCGAGATTAATTGTTAAAAAATATAAACCCTTTATTATTGGGATTACTGGTTCAGTTGGTAAAACATCCACTAAAGAGGCAATTGCTTTAGTTCTAAAAGAAAAATTTTTTATTCGGGCTTCATATAAAAATTATAATAATGAAATAGGTTTACCCTTGACAATTATTGGTGAAAAAAGCCCAGGTAAATCATTTCTTGGCTGGCTTAAAGTTTTTCTAAAGGGTATTTTTGGAATTATTTTCCCAATTAAATTCCCAAAAATTTTAGTTTTGGAAATGGCCGCTGATAAACCAAAAGATATAGAGTATTTAACAAAAATTGCTCCGCCAAAAATTGGCGTTTTAACTGCTATCGCTCCAGTCCATTTAGAAAAATTTAAAACAATTGAAAATATTGCCAAAGAAAAAGAAAAAATTGTTACCTGTTTACCACCAGATGGTTTAGCAATTTTAAATGCTGATTATAAAAAAATTAGGGAAATAAAAGATAAAATAAAAGCAAAAGTTTTGTTTTATGGATTTTCTAAAAGGGCAGATTTAAAAGTTGTTGAAGCAAAAATTAATCAGGAGATAGACAATAAAGGAAGGTTAAATCTTAATGGTTTAACTTTTAAATTAAGTTATCAAGGAAATGTTGTTCCATTCTTTCTACCAAAAGTTTTTGCTAAACACCACGTTTATTCTTTTTTACCCGCCATAGCCATCGGATCTCATTTTGGATTAAATTTAGTTGAAATTTCAGAAATTTTGAAAGAATTTAAACCACCCCCAGGAAGAATGAATCTTATTAATGGGATAAAAGAAAGCTTAATTATTGACGATACATATAATTCTTCACCTGAGGCAGTAATTTCTGCTTTCAAAACATTGGAAGAAATTTTAACTCTTCCTGGTCGAAGAAAAATTGTTGTCTTATCTGATATGTTAGAACTTGGTAAAGATTCAGAAAAGATTCATTTTGAAATTGGTAAAAAATTTAGCCAATTTAACTTTAATCTTTTAATTACCGTTGGTGATTTAGCGGAAAAAATTGCTTTAGGGGCAAAAGAAAGTGGCTTTCCAGAAGATTTAATTTTTCAATTTAAAAATTTAAAGGAAGCAAGCAAATTTCTTAAGGAGAAAATAATTTATGGCGATATTATTTTAGTTAAAGGTTCACAAGGAATGAGGATGGAAAAAATTGTCAAAGAAATAATGGCTGAACCAGAAAAAGCAAGGGATTTATTAGTTAGACAAGAAAAAGACTGGGAAGATAAACCATAAATTTCACCAAAAATTTATTTAATAAGTTTCTTTTTTATTTGACAAAAGAAGAATTTTCTATTAAAATAAAATTTGTCAAATTGGCCCCATCGTCTATCGGCTAGGACGGATGGTTCTCAGCCATCAAAGGGGGGTTCGACTCCCCCTGGGGCTATTAAAAAAATGAAGTTTCTTTACGAAGAGAGGAAATTTTTGATAATTTTTTTTGCCTCTTGATAATTTTTTATCCAATAAATTCTTTTATCTTTTTTAAACCAGGTTATTTGCCGACGAGCAAAATGTCGAGTATTTTTTTTAATTTCTTCAATTGCTTCTTTTAAAGATATTTTTCCATTAAGATAGGAAATAATTTCTTTGTATCCAATACCAGTTAATGAAGGAAGAGTCGGTGGGTACTTTTTTAAAAGATTTTTTACTTCATCAATTAATCCAGCTTTAATCATTTTTTCAACTCTTTGATTGATTCTTTTGTAAAGGCTTTTTCGACTAATTTTTATTCCAAGCTGTAAAGTATCAAAAAGTGGCTTTCCAACTTTTCTTAATTCAGAAAATTTCTTTTTAGTTTTTAAACAAACCTCCAGAGCTCTAATAATTCTTCTTGGATTATCTTTTTGGACAAATTCTTTTGCTTCAGGATCAAGTTTTAACAATTTTCTCCAGGCCCAATTTAAACCTCTTTTTTTAATTTCTTTTTCTAATTTTTTTCTTAATTTTTTATCTGGTTTTACTTTTGGTATTTTTAAATTATCAACAACTGCTTTAATATAAAGACCGGTTCCACCAACAAGAAATGGAATCTTTTTTCTTTTTTGAATATCTTTAATAATTTTTATTGCCCTTATTTTAAATTGAGCGACAGTAAATTCTTGATTAGGTTTTAAAATATCAATTAGATAATGAGGAATTCCTTTATAAATAATCACTGTCTCTTTCCCTTTTTTTACCTTTTTCCCTTTTATTTTATTCGTTCCGATATCCATTCCTTTATAAATTTGTCTTGAATCAGCAGAAACAATTTCACCAGAAAAAAAATTAGCCAATTTAGTGGCTAAATCTGTTTTTCCTGAAGCAGTTGGTCCAACAATAACTATTAGTTTATTCATATCCTTATTTCTTTTTTTTCAAACTAATCTCATCTTCAGGAATGACATTAACAAAACATGTCTTCTTTAATTTTCCAGTAAAAGTTGGAACCTTTTTCCAAACAAATTCAACTTTTCCTTCTTTAATTGCATATAAAGTATCATCTTTCCCTCTTCTCACATTTTTCCCAGGCCGAAAATGAGTACCTCTTTGTCTAACGATAATTGAACCAGGTTTAGCAATTTGGCCAGCAAATAGCTTTACCCCCAATCTTTTAGCGATTGAGTCTCTACCCAAAGATGTTGATGTTCCTGCTTTTTTGTGAGCCATATCGTTAAATTATAAGATTTTTTTAAAAAATGTCAAAGGCCTTGCTAAAGTAAAAAGAAATTGATAAAATTAATTTTATGGAAGAATTGATAGTTTTAAAAACAATAAAGGAAATTTCAAAAAAGCCATTCTGGCAAGAAAAATTTTTGGTTTTTATCCTTGTTTTTGCCTTTTTAATTAACCTTTTCCTTTGGTTTTTTACCTTTTTAAATTATAAAAATTTAAAGGAAACAACAGTTATTCATTATTCAGTTTTAACTGGTATTGATAGAATTGATAAAAAAATTTATCTTTTTGAAATGCCATTTTTTGGAACGATTTTTTTTATTATCAATTTTATTTTAATAAATTTTTTCTCAGAAAGAAAGCTTCTTGTTTATTTTTTAACAGTTTTTTCTTTGCTAATTAATGTCTTTTTAGCAACAGCAATTATTTTAATTTTAACTTTATAAATTATGGATGTTGGAAAGATAAAAGAAAAAATTGTTAAAAAAATTAAATCAGCAGTTGAGAAAAAATTCGGTCATCAATTTTTAGAAAATTTAAATTTTGAACTTGAAAGAACACCGGACGAAAAATTTGGAGATTTAGGTTGGGAATGTTTTAAATTGGCTAAATTAGTTGAAAAAAAACCAGAAGATGTTGCAAAAATTTTAGCCGAAGAAATTAAACCAAATGAGATAATTAAAGAGATAAAAAATTTTGGACCATACTTAAACTTCTTTTTAAATAAAGAAAAAATTTTTTCGACAACTTTAAAAGAGATATTAAAAAAGAAAGAAAAATTTGCCTCTTTGAATCTTGGTGAAAATAAAACAATTTTAATAGAATTTTCTTCACCAAACACTAACAAACCTCAGCATTTAGGTCATATGAGAAACAATTTTTTAGGAGCATCTTTAGCAAATTTATTTAAAAATTTTGGTTATAGAGTAATAAGAGCAAATTTAATTAATGATCGAGGAATTCACATTGCTAAATCAATGCTTGCCTATCAGAAATGGGGTGAAGGGAAAACCCCTGAAGATGAAAAAATAAAACCAGATCATTTTGTCGGAAAATTTTATACCCTTTTTGAGGAAAAAGTTAAAGAAACCCCCAGCCTTTTAGATGAGGCCAGAGCTCTTTTAAAAAAATGGGAAGATGGTGATCAAGAAACTTTAAAACTTTGGCAAAAAATGAATGCTTGGGCAATGGAAGGATTTTACCAAACTTATAAAAGTTTAGGAATAGAATTTGATAAGTGGTATTATGAAAGCGAAACATATAAAATAGGGAAAAAAATAGTTTTAGAGGCACTCAATAAAAATTTATGCTATAAACGAGAAGATGGAGCAATTGAAATTGACCTTTCAAATTATAATTTAGGAAAAAAGGTTTTAATTAGGGCTGATGGAACAAGTGTTTATATTACCCAAGATTTGGGTTTAGCAAAGTTAAAATATGATGAATATAAACCAGATCTATCAATTTATGTTGTTGGTTCAGAGCAGGAACATCATTTTAAAGTTTTATTTAAAGTTTTAGAAATATTCGGTTTTGATTGGGTAAAAAATTGCTATCATCTTTCTTATGGTTTAGTTTTTCTTCCCTCAGGAAGAATGAAATCAAGAGAGGGAACAGTGATTGAAATAGATGATTTACTTCAAGAGGTTAAAAGAATTGCTAAAGAAGAAATTTTAAAAAGAGAAAAGGATATTTCTCCAAAAGATTTAAAAGAAAGGGCTGAAAAAATCGCTCTTGCTTCTCTTAAATTTTTCTTTCTTAGATTTCATCCAAAGGAAAATATTTATTATGATCCAGATAAAGAAATTTCTTTTGAAGGAGCAACAGGTCCTTATCTTCTTTATACCTACGCAAGAATTTATGGAATTTTAAAAAAATCAGGGGTTAAAAAATTAAATCTTGGTTCAATAAATTTTTCACTTTTAGATGAGAAAGAAGAAATTAGAATTTTAAAATTACTCTTTGATTTTGAAGAGATTTTAAAAAAGGCAACTTTCTCTTACAATCCATCTCTTTTAGCAAATTATCTTTTAGAATTAGCCCAAGCTTTTAATACTTTTTATCATCAACATCCAGTTTTAACCGCCGAAGAAAATCTCCGTTTAGCAAGAATTGCTTTAATTAAATCGGTTGCTTATGTTTTAAAAAAGGGATTAAATATTTTAGGAATTGAAGTAATTAAAAGAATGTAAAAATATGATCAGGGTTCGTTTTGCCCCAAGTCCAACTGGATTTTTACACATTGGAGGTTTAAGAACTGCTTTATACAATTTTTTATTTGCTAAAAAATATAAAGGAAAATTTATTTTAAGAATTGAAGATACTGACATAAAAAGAAAAGTTGAGGGAGCAACAGAAAATTTAATTCAAATTCTTCAAAAATTTAATCTTAATTGGGATGAAGGAGTATATCTTACTTTGAAAAAAGGTAAAATTGAAATTAAACAAAAAGGGAAATATGGGCCCTACATTCAATCTCAAAGATTAGAAATTTATCAGAAATTTGCTAAAAAATTGGTTGAAAAGCATTTGGCTTATTATTGTTTTTGTTCAAAAGAAGATCTTGAAAAAATGAGAAAAGAACAGAGAGCAAAAAAATTACCGCCAATGTATGATGGAAGATGTAGAAAATTAACCAAAAGCGAAATAAAAAAAAGATTGTTAAAAGGTTTACCTCATGTTATTCGATTGAAGGTTCCAGATGAAGGATCTATTGAATTCAATGATTTAATTCGTGGTAAAATAAAATTTGATTTCAAAAATATTGACGATCAAGTCCTTTTAAAATCTGATGGTTATCCAACATATCATTTAGCAGTTGTTGTTGATGATCATTTAATGAGAATTACTCATGTTATCAGGGGCGAAGAATGGCTTCCTTCAGTGCCGAAACATCTTCTTATTTATAAAGCTTTCAATTGGAAAATTCCAGAATTTGCTCACTTACCTTTAATATTAAATCCTGACAGAAGCAAGCTCTCAAAAAGAAAGTCTGATGTAGCAGTTGAAAGTTATTTAGAAAAAGGTTATTTACCAGAAGCAATTTTAAATTTTGTTGCTTTACTTGGTTGGAATCCGGATACCGATCAAGAAATTTTCTCTTTAGAAGAATTGATTAAAGAATTTTCATTAGAAAAAGTTCAAAAATCAGGAGCGGTTTTTAATTTAGAAAAATTGGATTGGATGAATGGATATTATATTAGAAAAATGAAAATTGATGAATTAGCAGTAAGATGTATTCCTTATTTAATTCAATCAGGATTGATAAAATCTTTAAAATCAAAAGCTAAAATGCCAAGGTTTCAAATTAGAAAAACAAAAGAAATTATTGATCTTGATTGGCTTAAAAAAATTGTTGCTATCGAACAAATAAGAATGAAAAAGTTAACTGATTTAAAAGAATTGGCTGATTTCTTTTTTGAAGAAAAATTAGATTATGACCCAAAAATTTTATTTTGGAAAGGAATGGAAAAAGATAAAGTAATTAATATTCTAAATTTGGTTAAACAAAAACTTAAAGAGTTACCAAAAGAAATGTTTAAAAGAGAAAAAATTTTTGATCTTCTTAAGGAATTAGCAAAAGATTATGGAACCGGTGAAGTTTTTTGGCCTTTCCGTGTTGCTTTATCAGGAAAAACTGCTTCTCCACCACCCAATGAAATTGCTGAAATTTTAGGAAAAGAAAAAACTTTAAAAAGAATAGAGGAGGCAATTAAATTGTTAAGCCATGAGAAATAGAAGAAAAAAATTTTTATTTATTTTTCTTTTTCTATCTTTAATTTTTCCTCTCATAACTTTTTCTCAAGTTGACGATTTAAAACAAAAAATTAAGGAATATCAAGATCAAATTAAAGAGCTGGAAAGACAAATTAAGATTTATGAAGAAAATATAAGGATTAAAAGAAAGGAGGCGACTACTCTTAAAAACGAAATCAGTATTCTTGACAACAAAATTAATAAAACAAAAATTGAGATTGCAAAAAAGGAAAAAGAGATTAAAAAAGTTGGGTTAGAAATTGAACAAATTCAAAAACAAATAAAAAATAAAAATTTAGAAATAAGCGATCTTAAGGAAAAAATTAAAAAATTTATCAAAAAAATCTATCAATCCGACAATAAAAATTATTTCCACATTGTTTTTTCAAGTAACTATCTTTCTGACTATTTTAGCCTGATTCAAACAAATTTAAAAATTCAAGATCAACTCCAAGGCATTTTAAAAGAAACAGAAGAATTAAAAAGGGGATTAGAAAATGAAGAAAGGGAATTAAAAGAGAAAAAAACAGAACTTGAGAAATTGAAAAAAGAATTATCTTCTAAAAAAAATGAATTAGAAGAAGATAGAAGGATGAAGGCATATTTACTAAAAGAAACCCAGGGAGCGGAATGGAAATTTCAGACACTTTTAGCTCAGGCAAGAGCAGAAATGCAAGAAGCGGAAAGAGAAATTTCTCGATTGGAAAAAGAAATCAGAAAGAAATTAGCAGAAGAAAAAGAAAAACAATGGCAAGAACTTGAAGCCTTAGGGGTTGTTGTTTTTTCCTGGCCAGTACCAAATGAAGGAATTACTGCTACTTTCCATGATCCAGATTATCCATTTAAAAAATGGTTGGGTGAACATTCAGGAATTGATATTAGAGCGGATTATAAAACACCAATTCGTGCTTCAGCTTCAGGTTATGTCGGCAGAGCAAAATATGGTGGAATGGGTTATTCTTATATTATGTTGATTCATCCCAATGGTTTTTCAACTGTCTATGGCCATGTTTCTGAAATTTATGTTGAAGAAGGTCAATATGTGAAAAGAGGGGAAATTATTGGAAGAACAGGTGGGATCCCAGGAACACCTGGAGCGGGTAGATTTTCAACTGGTCCCCATCTTCATTTTGAAATAAGAAAAGATGGAATCCCGGTAAATCCTTTAAACTATTTACCATAATTTAAAAAAATTATATAATAGATGGAGGATATGAAAAAAGACTTTAAAAAAATAATCCTTTTGTCAATTTTTCTACTTTTTTTCTTTTTACCATTGAAAATTAAAGCCCAAGCAACCCCTTCAGCTAGGCTTTATTTTTTACCAAAAAGTGGTTCTTTTGAAGTTGGTCAAATAATTTCAGTTCGATTTGCTGTTAACACTGGTGGTAACCCAATAAATTTAGTTGAAGCAAATTTATCTTTTTCAAATGAGACTTTAGAAGCTATAGGTTTTTCAAAATCAGGCTCAATCATTAATTTATGGTTTAATGAACCAAGTTTTTCTAATTCTGATGGAACAATTTATTTTTCCGGTGGCATTCCTAATCCTGGTTTTACTGGCATTGGCAGAATTATAATTATTAATTTTAAAGCAAAAAAAGCTGGTTCTGCCTGGATTAAAGTTTCTCAAGCCCAAGTTTTAGCTAATGATGGTTTTGGAACAAATATTTTATCTTCAACAGATTCAGCCAATTTTGATCTTTATAAATCAGGTTTACCACAACCAACTCAGCCACCACCAATAGAAGGAGAAATAAAAGTTAGAATTTTTTCCTCAACTCATCCCGATGAAAATAAGTGGTATCAGGGAAAAAATATAATTTTGGGTTGGGATTGGCAACCAGGAATTATTGATTACAGTTATCTTCTTGATCAAAAACCAGAGACAATTCCTGATAATTCTGGTGAAGGGTTATCAACTTCAACTGCTTATCTAAATGTCTCTGATGGAATTTGGTATTTTCATCTTAAAGCAAAAACAAAAGATGGCTGGCAAAAAACAAATCATTTTAGAATTCAGATTGATTCAATATCACCAACTGATTTAAAAATTTCTTGCGATGAAGGGGAAATAACCTTTAATCCATCACCAACTATTCGTTTTAGTGCAAAAGATGATCTTTCAGGAATTGATCACTTTACTATCAAAATTAACGAGAAAGAAATTTTTGAAACAAAAGAAAATTATTTTCAATTGCCAAAACAAAAGCCGGGTAAAATTGCCATCAATGTTTCCGCTTTCGACAAGGCAGGAAATTTTATTGAAGATAAAATTTTAATAAATATCTCGCCAATTCCTATCCCTCAAATTGCTTACTGGACAAAAGAACTTTTAGTTGGTGAAACAATTGGCTCTTTAATTATCAAAGGAAATGGGATTGCGGGAACAAAAATAAAATTTTATCTAGTTAATAATTTTGGCAAAACCGATATTTATGAAACTGAAGTAAAAGAAAATGGCGAATGGAGGATAGTTGTTCATCAACTACTTTTACCAGGAAAATATTCTGGTTATGCGACAGCAGTAATCGCTGATGAAGAAAGTCTTCCTTCAAAAACAGTTGAAATATTGATAAAGAAAAGTGGTTTAAGATTTCTTTTCTGGATTATTCCGCCAGAAATAATTTGGTTATTGATCATTGTTTTAATTTGCGCCTTAGGAATTCTTTTTACCTTGTATTTAGGGATAAAAAGAAAATTTAAAAAATGTGATACTCTTGTGAAAAAGATTTTAAAAATTAAACAAAAGGGCAATTCCCAAAAAGAAACAAATGGTTTATCTAAATTTTAATCAAAATTTTGCCAAATTTAAAAAAATGACTTATAACCCTTTATTAATGCGAGTTTTATCACCCCTGAAAAAGGTGACTGTCACCTTATTAGTGATGGTGGTTGGGTTGTGTTTTTTACCAGTTAAAGGAGAAGAGGTAAATCAAAAAGAAATTAAAATTTTTCCGACCGCTTATATTAATTTAGGTTGGCAGAATCCAGAGGCGATTTTTTCTCAAGATTTAGGGGAAAATGCAACTTTTGAAGAATTCAATACGGAAAATTCAGCCTATCCCGCATTTAGCCAAGTAGGAATTTCCAATTTCCAATTTCCAATTTCCAAACAAAAATTAAACCAAGAGTCAGTTTCTAAAGAATCAGCAACATCTACGCCAAATGAAGAACAGGAATTAACTCAAGAACTCATCTCACAAGAATCACCAACTTCAACACCAGTTGAAGAATCAAATCTTTCAGAACAGTCAGCACCAGAAGAACCAAAGACAGAACCAGAAAAAGTTTTAGAAGTCTTTAATTTTTCTCTTCCTAAAAATATGGAAGAAAGTCAGATTAATAATGTGCAATTGCGCCTTTCTTTGGCTGCTAAGAATAACCCACTAAACAACTCTAAACTTGTTATCAAATATCAATATAAAGGAAATTGGCAAAATTTGGCAGAAATTGATTTAACTAATGAAATTTCCAATGCTTTAAATGGCGGTTATTTTCTTTATGCTTTACCAATTTTTAATTCTTGGCAGGATTTAGAAAATTTAAGAATTAGATTTAGTTTAGTTTCGCGTGGTTTAGTGTATTTGGATGCGGTTTGGCTAGAAGTTGATTATCAAGAAAAAAATAGCTGGGAGAGTATAGAAAATATTTCTTTTGAAAAAATTAAAGAAGTAAAAAGTAATTTTTCAAATTTAGTAGTGATGAAATTAGAAAAAGAAAGTGGAAGCGAGGTTTTAATTTTTAATTTGATAAATAAAAAAATAAAGAAAATTGGATTTCAAGAATTTTCTTCGGCAAGCGATTTTCCAATTGCTTTAAAGGATAATTTTATTTTTTGGTTAAGTAAAGATAAGGATAAAGTTTTTGCTTTTGATTTAATTAATGAAAAATATTATCAGAAAAATTTACCAAAATTTGATCCAAGTAAAGGCGAAAGGGCAAAAATAAATTTTCCTGAAATTCCTTGGACGGTGATAGTTGATAACTTTAATTTTTACTTTTTTAGTCCAGAAACTGGTGAAGTTTTTTCTGATGGAAATTCTGAAGTTTTAGAAAATTTTCGCCAAAAATTTAATTTAGATCAATTTTTAACAAAGGAAAAATTAAGCGATCTTGGATTTTCAGTTAATTGGGAAAATGAATAAATTAATTAAAACATTTTTAATCATTTTTCTTTTGGGGACTTTTTTCTTTTCCAATTTTCCTATTTTTGATAATTTTTCTCAAAAAAGAGAGATTGAGGCAGCCCTAGATCCAAATGAATTAGAATATCATATTGATGTGGGGCCAGTAGCAGGAACAGCAACAGCAAATTATGTCTATGTTGCTTTTTTTAATCCATCTACATCAGGAAAAACAGCTTTAATTAAAAGAATTGCTATAAGAGCAGATGCAGTTGCAGCTGCCA
>Ga0078972_1003253_pt1 | contig 49442 bp, 48 predicted proteins | sample YelNatPaOPGAMG01_FD_67568 | JGI IMG/M metagenome (GOLD analysis project Ga0078972, IMG submission 67568) | Hot spring thermophilic microbial communities from Obsidian Pool, Yellowstone National Park, USA - OP-RAMG-01 (SPADES assembly) (version 2) | ecosystem: Environmental > Aquatic > Thermal...
TTTATCAAATAGCATAGAGCGAATAGCAAAAAAAGGCTGAAGGCTTTAGGCTGAAGGCTGAAGAATAAAAAACAACAAGCGAAGAGCTTATAGTAAACAACTAATAACATAATCAAATGGCAATAATTCAATTTATGAAACAAAATCACGGGTCTCTTTTAAATATGAGCGAAGCTCATATTCAGCCTTCAGCCTTTTTAATTTTTGCAACATCTGCATTATTTCAATTGCATTTTTTGGTTTAAGCAAAGTTATATTACAGATGCAAAAAAAATTACTGCTTCCTGTAATAAGTCATTGCTTCGGGTATTAACTTTTCTATATTCTTTATTCTTGTCGTATCAGCAGGATGCGTACTTAAAAATTCAGGAGGCGATCCACCCTGCTTTGTTTTAGACATTCTTTTCCAGAATTCAATAGCTTCGTGAGGGTCATATCCTGCCATTGCCATAAAAATTAAACCGAGGCGGTCTGCCTCAGTCTCATGAATTCTGCTGTAAGGAAGTAAAAAGCCAACTTGAGAGCCTAACCCATATGCTGTCATAAATAAGTTTGATGTTTCTTTTGGTTTTGATGCCAGGGCTTCTGATAACAGCATTCCACCCATCTGGGTTATTAGCCCCTGGCTCATTCGTTCATCTCCATGCTTTGCAACAGCATGAGAAATCTCATGTCCCATAACAACTGCCAAGCCCGCTTCATTTTGAGCAACCGGCAGAATACCCTTATATACCGCCACCTTACCACCTGGCATACACCATGCATTTATTGTTTTATCATCAATAAGATTAAATTCCCAGCTATAACCTTCGATTTGTTTTTGCATATTGTGTTCTGTGAAATATTTTTCAACAGCCTTCTGAATTCTCTGCCCAACCTTTTTAACCATAAGAGCTTCCTCAGTATCATTGATAACTTTATTTTTCGACAGATAATCGCTGTATGACTGATAGCTCATGCTCAAAATACTTTCAGAAGGGATTAAACTCAATTGCTGCCGTCCTGTTATAGGAACAGTTTGACATGAAAAGAGAATCAATATAATGCTCAATAAACAAAAGATTTGTTTCTTCATTTTTACCTCTATAAAGATATTTATTTTTTATGAGTAGCCCTTAAAGTTTCTGCAAGTTCTTTAATATTTCCAAGATCTTTTACCATCATAGCCCATCCATACCAATAAGCGTAATCAGGATTCATGTGGAACAATCCTTGATATGTTCTCATCCTATGTTTCATATACATCTGAAATAGTACTTGATCAATATAGGATAATTTGTTTAAATCTCCTCCGCCGGTCTGCATAAAGTAAAGAAAATCCGGGTATGCAAATGAATAATTTTCAGGTTTTTTTATGATTCCATCTTTGTATAAATCGGCAACTATCTGAATAGCTTCTGCGAGAAGACGATCCGATTTCTGCATAATTGAATCAGCCATTTCAAGCTGTTTACGTGCATAATTGGGTGAATGACAATTATTGCATCTTCTTAACATTTTCTCTCTTTCATCTTTCCATGCTTCTTCGGTGAGTCTAACCATATCAACAGCTTTTACTGCTTCGATTCTTGATGTTGGTTGACCGGTCTCGGGATTCAAAACACCAAGCGCTTTCAAAATAGTGATACGGTCTGCTTTCCACTGAGGGTCATCCGGCAATGGCAATCTTACACCAAGGAAACCCCATGCAGTTCGGTTTTCATGGGTACCATCTGGAAGATGACAATTTTGGCAGGAAGGAGCATTAGCGCCTTCTGGAAGATTGCCAGAATTTTTTGTAAACCAGCGGGTACCATGTTTCGAACTTTCCCACATTTCCCATTGTGGATGATCATATCCCATATGGCATTGTTGACATGCTTTTGGGTCAAGAGCTTCTTTTTTAGAAAAACTGTGTCTCGTGTGGCATTCATCGCATGAATTATTCTGGTACCTATAACCTTTTTCTTTTTGTTCTTTCTTTTGAGCTTCTGTTTTTATACCCATATTATGACAGCCACCGCACCCTTTCCCTCCTTCCATTAGTTCATCCGGTTCAACATGGGTTATTGGCAATGCATTCATTGAAGTCCAGCCAAAATTATGTTTTCCTTTTGCGAATTGGTCAAATTGTTTTTTGTGACATCCTGCACAAATTGTTTCATCAGGAAGAATTACAAGGTCAACATTATGTTTGCCGTTATGTTTATCTCCGTGACATGTTGAGCATTTTACATCCTTTTGACTATGTTTGCTCGATTCCCAGTCTTTAACAAGTCCCGGGGTTATGCTACGATGACAGTTATCACATGATTCGGCAAAAATCAAATTCGTATAGATAAAACTTGAGGATAAAAGAAAAACCAAAAAATAAATCAAAAATCTTATACTCTTCATCACAGTCCTCCTTATTTAAGAAATAGTTTTGTCAAAACTTAACCATATAGAAAAACTCTGTGCCTTTTTTAATTTCAGAGTCTCCTCTCTTTTTGATGAAACTTTGACATTATCAAGGAAATTTTAATATTACTTAAAAAATATTTTCAAATGGTATTTCAAAATTTACAATGGAAAGAATTTATAAATAAATTTATATTGTATTTGAAACAAAATGTCAAATTTTTTTACGTAACAGGCAAATTTAATTTTCTTGACAAACTTTTATTTCAATCCATATACTTTGAAGATATGAAGATAAATATTGAGGAATTACACAATAAAGCCGAGCAACTTTTTCAGGAAGGAAACTATGCTGAGGCAGAACCTATTCTAAAGGAGATCATAAGTTCCAATCCTAAATTCGCTGACGTTCATAATAAGCTTGGCATGATTTCTCATCTCAATGGAAATTACCGTCAGGCTGTGGATTATTTCAAAAAAGCTCTTGAAATAAATCCTAATTACACCGAAGCTTCACTAAATCTTGTTGTCACTTATAACAACATGGGAGAATTTGAAAAAGCCAAGGATGTTTTTGCGATGGCAGCACAGAGAGCGCACCCGACATCCAGGGCATTAGACCCATTTATAGCAGGTAAAATTGCAAATGAGCATTTTAAGCTCGGAAATATATATCTTGATTTTGGTCTGAATGATGAAGCTATCGAAGAATATCGTAAAGCTATTAAACTATTCCATAGACTTCCAGATGTTCATACAAAACTCGGCATAGCTCTTCGCAATAAAGGAAACATTGAAGAAGCTATTCAGCATTTCAATACAGCAAGAGAATTGAATCCAAATTACGGGCAGGCATTGGTTCAGCTCGGGCTGAGTTATTACATGAAAGGACTTACAAGACTTGCTTTTGAGCACTGGGAGAAAGCTCTTAAGATTAACCCTAAACTTAAAGAAGCAGAAACCTACCTCAGTTTGTTTAAAAAAGGAGAGAAATAAGAAACTGTGTCCCTTCTCAGTATCAGGGACTTGACTATTTCTTTCAAGTATGAAAAAAAATCCTTAAAAATTGTCTCCGGCGTAAACTTTGAAATTCAGGAAGCTGAAGTTTTTGGTCTGGTCGGAGAAAGCGGATGCGGTAAAAGCCTTACAGCTCTTTCAATCATGGGGTTGCTTCCTCATAATGCTTTTGCTGAAGGTAATATTATTTTTCAGAATAAAAATCTCCTGAGCTTGGATAATGAATCAATGAGAAAACTAAGAGGCAAGGAGCTCTCAATGATATTCCAGGAACCAATGACTTCACTCAATCCTGTTCTCAGCATCGGTTATCAGGTTTCAGAAGTAATTATTACCCACGAAGGTCTTTCGAAAAAAGATGCTTTAAATAAAAGCATTAAACTTCTTAAAGCAGTGAGAATTCCTTCTCCTGAAAAAAGAATTAAGGAATACCCGCATCAAATGTCAGGAGGAATGAGACAAAGAGTTATGATTGCAATGGCCATCGCATGCAATCCTTCTTTGCTTATTGCAGATGAGCCAACTACTGCTCTTGATGTTACCATTCAGGCGCAAATACTCGCTCTTTTAATGGAACTACGTCTTCAAAGAAAAATGTCCATACTTTTAATAACACATGATTTAGGGGTAATTGCTGAAAATGCCTCAATAGCTGCAATAATGTATGCTGGAAGAATTGTTGAACTTGCAAAAGTTCATGAGTTAATCGAGAATCCTTTACACCCTTATACAAAGGGCCTGCTTGATTCTCTGCCAAAGACTAAAGGCATTTCCTTAAAACCCATTCCCGGTTTTGTGCCGAGACCGGATAAACTTCCTACCGGCTGTAAATTTTCTGATAGGTGTTTTTATTCTAAAACCGAATGCAATTTGCAGGAGCCTGAATTAAAGGAAATATCAAAAGGCCATTTCTGCCGTTGCATAAGAGTTGGTAATATTCAATGGATATAATAGAAGTAATTAATCTTAAGAAATATTTCGCCTGTAATCAAAGCTTCTGGGGAGTGAAAAGATGGCTTAAAGCAGTTGATGATATTAGTTTTTCTGTTAAAAAAGGCGGCGTTTTTTCTATTGTTGGAGAAAGCGGCTCAGGAAAATCAACAGTTGCAAGGCTTTTGCTCAGACTCATAACACCAACATCAGGCAAAATTCTTTTCAAAGGGAAGGATATTCAATTTTTCAAAGGAGATTCTCTAAAAGAATTCAGAAAATCCATTCAGATAATTTTTCAGGATCCTTTTGCTTCTTTAAATCCACGCATGACAGTTTACGACTCAATTTCTGAACCTTTAAAAATTCATAGAATAGTACATAAAATGGAAATCAAAAATAAAGTTGTCGAGATATTAAACAAAGTCGGGCTTCAGGCAGATATTTTAAACAGATACCCTCATGAATTCAGCGGAGGACAAAGACAGAGGATATGTATCGCAAGAGCCCTTGCTGTTTCACCAGAAATTATAGTAGCCGATGAACCTTTATCAGCTCTGGATGTTTCAATACAGGCTCAAATACTGAATATACTTCAGGAGCTTCAAAAAAACTCAGGCATCTCATTTGTTTTCATAAGTCATGACTTAAGAGTTGTAAAGTATTTCAGCGATGAGGTTGCAGTGATGTATCTTGGAAAAATTGTTGAGAAGGCAAAAACCGAAGATATTTTTAATAAACCCCTCCACCCTTATACAATAGAACTTCTTTCTTCGATTCCTGTTATAGAAAAACATAAGGATAAAAATTTTCAAAAATACAATGAAAAGCTGAAAGTTGAATATGAAGCACCGGACATTTTTAATGAAACTTCAGGGTGTGTTTATTCCGCACGCTGCAATAAAAAAATTGAAATCTGTAACACTATCCAGCCTGAACTTAAAAAGATTGAAGAAAGAATGATTTCCTGCCATTTATTCTAATTAGGATATGGAATTATAATTATTAACCCTGAAAATGCAATTGAAATAATACAGATGTTGCAAAAAATTTATTTTTCGATACCCTGTGTACTGTTTATATTCGTTGTCTGTTATCCGTATAAAAATTTCTTCTTACTGACATGGACAAAGGACATGTAAAACGAATTTATTTCTGAGCAAAATCTGCATTATCAGGGTCAATAAATTGTTTTACTATTTCCAGAGCTTTCATAACAGAACCTGAATTCTGCTTTGATAATTCTCTTGCTTTTAAGCCAATTGTTTTTGCTTTTTCAGGATTATTTAACAATTCTCTTAAAGTCTCGTATAATTTTGATTCAGGAACTTCAAGGGCAGCTTCTTTTTTCAGAAACTCTTGAATTACCGGGAAATTCTCCATATACGGTCCGCAAATAATAGCTTTCCCCCAGAGTGCGGGTTCCAGAGGATTCTGGCCTCCATGAGCTTTGAAACTTTTTCCAATAATTACAATATCAGCTATGCCATAAACCTTTGCAAGCTCTCCTATGGTATCAAGTAGAATAATATTACTCAGGGGTAATTGGTTTTTATTTATTTGAGATCTCCTGAGAAAATCCAATTTTTTTTCTAATAACATTTCAGCGACTGAATTAAATCTCTCAGGATGTCTTGGAGCTATTATCAGATTCAGATCATGGAATTCTTTTTTAAGCATAAGAAAAATATCCGTAATCATTATTTCTTCACCATCATGGGTGCTTCCTGCAACAATTACTCGCCCTTTTATAGAACCTGCCCAATCAGGAATCTTATCAGGTTTTAAGACATCAAATTTAAAATTTCCAGTAATTATGACCCTGTCTTTTTCAGCTCCCAGTTCCATTATTCTTGATGAATATACTTCATTTTGCATTCCAAACAAATCTATATCCCGAAGGATTCTCTTTATGAAAAATTTGATTTTTTTATAACCATTGAATGATTTTTCGGATATCCTCCCGTTTAAAAGCACAACAGGTGTATTATGTTTTTTAAATGATTTTATAAAATTAGGCCAGAGTTCTGTCTCGATAATAATGAGAAGTTCCGGATTTATTTTTCTTAAAACCCGGTTTATCAAAAAGGAAAGATCAAATGGCATATATACAACATTTATATTTTCTCCTGCATTTTCTAACGCCACCTGCCTTCCTGTATCAGTTATTGTCGAGAGAAGAATTTTTTTTGATGGATATTGTTCAGAAATTTTTCTCAGCAATGGTTGCGCAGCCATAACTTCACCAACAGAAACAGCATGAATCCAGATACACCTTCTGAAATTTCTTATTAACTCTGATGAATAAATTCCGAGTTTTTCTTTTATCCAGATATTTCTCAAATTGACAGGTCTTTTGAAATATTCAAAAGGCAGAAGAAATAACAAAACAAGCAAATATGCAATGCTATAAATTGTGTACATATTTTATACCAATTGAAATCAGACTCATTTGCCTGCTAATTCCAGGACAATGTCTGCCACCCTTTCTGAAGGTTTTTTGCCGGCAAACAGACTTTTAATTTTTCTAAGGTTATTCAACATTTCATTTTTGTATGTCGTGTCAAAAATTATACGCTTTAATTCCTTTAAGACTTCAGCAGGATTTGCATTATCCTGCAAAAGTTCTTTCACAACATCTTTGTTTCCTGAAAGAATATTAACCAGCGAGATATGAGAAACTCTTATAATCTTTTTACCAAGAAAAAAAGTAAGAGGGGACAACTTATAAACAACTATCATCGGAACTTCAAGCAGAGCGGTCTGCAAAGTAGCTGTTCCAGATGCAACTACCGCAATATCAGATGATGCAAGAACTTTTACTGAATTTCCTTTACTTATTAAAACCCCTTCATTCTTCAATTCATCTAATAATATTGAATACCTGTTTTCATCCACATTAGGAGCAAGTGGCATACAAAACTGGAATTTGCTTTTTGAAAAGATATTAGTGTCTGATTTGAATTTTTTAACTATGTCAATCATCAAAGGCAATAGTTTTTCCAATTCATGGGGCCTGCTCCCCGGTAGAAGAGCTATTAATTGAGAATCTGTCCGTGCACCTATTGATGTCTTGAAAAAATTTCTGAATCCTGCGTCTATTGAAAATGAGAGGGATTGATTTTTTTCAAAGTATAAATTACTTACTTCTTCAATTTCCTCCATTACTGGATGTCCTACGAATTCGCATCTGACCCCGGCATCTTTATAGATTTTTTCTTCAAACGGAAGGATTACAGCTATCATATCAACAATTTCTGCTATTTTTCTGACTCTTCCTCTTCTCCATGCCCATACCTGCGGACTTACATAATAGAGTATTTTTATCCCAAGCTTTTTAGCTTCTTTAGCCAGCTTTAAATTAAAGTCAGGATAATCAATTAAAACCAGAACATCTGGTTTTCTTGTTTTTATTGTGGATAGCGAATTGTTATAAGCTCTTTTCAGTTTTTTTAAAGATTTCAATGCCTCAGTTAAGCCAAATGCATCTGATATTGATGAAATTAATTCAACCCCAGTCTCCTTCATACGCTCTCCACCTATGCCGGTTAATTGAATATTATCCGATTTCTTAATTAATTCTTTTGCAAGAAGAGAGCCATAGAGTTCACCAGAGCTTTCACCTGCTATTATCATTACACAAGGCATATTAGTAGTATATTATAAATAATAAAAGAAGATATTTTGCGTTTATAGCGTTCATTAAATTTAATGCTTCGCATTGGAAGTGAGACCCACTTTGCGGGTCTGGAATTAAGTGCCGAAAAACGGCACTGGAATTTAGTCGCTCTGGCGACTGGAATTTATCAAACTGTTTTTTGCGTTTATAGCGTTATTGCGTTTATTGCGTTATTGCGTTTATCAAATAGCATAGAGCGAATAGCAAAAAAAGGCTGAAGCCTTCAGCCTTCAGCCTAAAGCCTTCAGCCTATGATAGTTTATTTTGGTTCATAAATTGAATTATCGCCAATAAAAAACTTATAACTAAATTGACAAAGGAATATACAACCCCCTGACCCCCTTAACAAAGGGGAAGTGAGCGAAGAGCAAATAGTGTTTATTGCGTTCATTGCGTTATAGCGTTATTGCGTTTAATATACAACCCCCTGACCCCCTTAACAAAGGGGAAGTGGGCGAAGAGCAAAAAAATAATACAAAATTACGTCAAATAGCTAATGACTCTTTGCTAATGGCTCTTTGCTCACGACTATTGGCTATTGACTCATGACTCATGGCCATATAACCATTTATAGAAAGGGTTGTTAAAAAAATAAATTTGTTTGCAATATCTGCATTGTTTCAATTGTATTTTATGTAAAGAGTTTTACATTTTAAATATAGCAGGTTAAATTGTTTCAGAAATTCAGCCCGGATATTATATTTAAATTATAATTATCAGGCTAAATATTTTTTAGCAATGTATGAATTATTCGGTTATACTTAAACGATGATATTTCTCAGAAAGAATTTGTTATACATTTTTATGCTCCTTATATTATTAACAGGCTGTAAAGAGAAATCTGTCTCTTACATCCAATCCGATACCAAAGAAACCGGGTACGAGCCTGCTTATGGAGATACACTCATTACAGGTTCAATAGGTGAGCCTTCTGTATTAATCCCGATGCTTGCGGGTGACAGCGCATCTCATGATATTGCAGGGCTTATATTCAACGGACTTGTTAAATATGATACTGATTTGAGTATAATTGGCGACCTCGCTGAATCATGGGAAATATCAAAAGACGGACTTATAATTACATTCCATTTAAAAAAAGGCGTTAAGTGGTCTGATGGAGTCGAATTCACAGCAAGTGATGTATTGTTTGGTTTCAATACAATTATTGATGAAAAGACACCGACTGCATATAAAGAAGATTTCTTGCAGGTAAGCAAAGCCGAGGTGCTCGATAAATATACTTTTAGAGTTACATATAAGAAACCTTTTGCTCCTGCTTTGAGTTCATGGGGAAATCTTGTAGTACTGCCCGAACATTTACTTAAAGGCAAAGATATCACAAAAACCACAATGACAAGAGAACCTGTTGGACTGGGACCTTATAAATTGAAAAAATGGGTTCCGGGGCAGGAACTTATTCTTGAATCTTATAAAGATTATTTTGAAGGAAGACCTTATATTGATGGATATATCTATAGAATTATCCCTGACCCTGCAACAATGTTTCTCGAACTTCAGGCTGGAGGGCTTGATATGATGGGTCTGACTCCTCTTCAATATACAAAACAGACTGATACCGAAATATTTAAGAAAAATTTCCAGAAATTCCGTTATCCTGTATTCTCCTATACACACATGGCTTTTAATTTAAGACATCCATGGTTCAAAGATAAACGTATAAGACAGGCAATAGCTTATGCGATTGACAAAAAAGAAATAATAGACGTTGTTCTATTCGGACTCGGTAGCCCTGCTACAGGACCTTATGTCCCGAATACATGGCCTTATAATCCTGATGTAAAAAATTATGAATACAATCCAGAAAAAGCAAAACAACTCCTGAGAGAAGCTGGATGGAAAGATACCAATGGTGACGGGATTCTCGATAAGGATGGGAAACCATTTGAATTTACGATACTCACAAATATGGGAAATAATCTAAGAAAAAATACAGCTACCATTATCCAGTGGAGACTCGCAAAAATTGGAATAAAAGTAAATATCAGGGTGCTTGAATGGTCAACATTTGTCAATGAATTCATTGATAAAAGAAGATTCGAAGCAGTGATACTCGGCTGGAGCATAAGTCCTGATCCTGATCAATATGATATATGGCATTCAAGCAAAACAAGAGAAAAAGAATTCAACTTCATAGGTTATAATAATCCTGAAGTGGACGAACTTCTTGAGAAAGGCCGGAGAACTTTTAATACCGGAGAAAGAAAAAAAATTTATTTCAGAATACAGGAAATTCTTGCAGAAGAACTTCCTTATATTTTTCTTTATGTGCCTGATGCTACCCCAATTGTTCATTCGAGATTTAAAGGAATAAAACCTTCTCCAATAGGTATAAGCTATAATCTCCCGAAATGGTATGTACCAAAACCTTTGCAAAAACATGCTATGGAGCCTTAGATGATTAACTACCTTTTTAAAAGGATCTTTGAAATGATACCCACTCTGTTCGGTATTACACTGATTTCTTTTATGATACTGCATCTTGCCCCGGGAAAACCAACTGATGTCCTTGCAGATTTCAATCCAAAAATAACACCCGAAGCCAGAGAAAGACTCGAAAAAATGTACAATCTTGATAAACCCGTTATCGTCCAATATGTTTTATGGCTTAACAAAATAGTGAAGTTTGATTTTGGAGAATCTTTCTCCTCTGACAGAAGGCCTGTTATTGATAAAATATGGGATAAAAAACAACCCTTGACTGAAAGAAGATTATTTATTACATTCATGTTGAATGTTATAACAATGTTTGTAATTTTAGTAATAGCAATCCCTTTAGGTATTACATCTGCCACACACCAGAATACTCTTTATGACAGGATTACAACTACTTCTGTATTTATTGGCTTTGCTACGCCATCTTTCTGGCTGGCTCTTCTTCTTATGATGTTTTTTGGAGTATATCTCGGATGGCTTCCAATCTCGGGGTTGAAATCAATGAATTATGATTCTTTATCCCTCGCAGGCAAAATAATTGACAGGATAAATCATCTTATATTACCTGTATTTGTCTATGCATTTGGTGGCCTTGCCGGAGATTCAAGGTATATGAGAAGCAGTATGCTTGAAGTGATAAGACAGGATTACATAAAAGTTGCAAGAGCAAAAGGACTTCCTGAGAGGATTGTAATTTACAGGCATGCTCTGAGAAACGCGCTTCTGCCTTTAATTACACTTATTGGACTTTCAGTCCCCGGACTTATCGGAGGTAGTGTAATAATGGAAAGCATATTTGGTATTCCCGGCATGGGTCAGTTGCTTTTTATGAGTGTTATGACCCGTGATTATCCCGTTATTATGGGAATAGTAATCATAGTAGGGTTCCTGACACTTCTCGGGAACCTTCTTGCAGATATAGGTTATATGCTCGCTGACCCGAGAATCAGACATTAAACTATGAAGACTTCTTTATTAAGAAATATTTTCTGGAAAAGATTCAAGAGAAATAAAATTGCTGTAATAGGCGCAATTATTGTTTTTTTGCTTTTTATTATTGCCATGTTTGCTCCTTTGTTTTCCCCATATAATCAGAATGATATTGATAGAAATCATATACTTGAGCCACCTTCTTTCAAACACCCTTTTGGCACTGATGACCTCGGAAGGGATGTTTTCAGCAGAATGCTTTATGGCGCGCGCACCTCTTTGCTGGTCGGCTTTGTCGCGGTTGGAATATCAACAATTATTGGAATTTTCTTTGGTTCTATAGCAGGCTATTATGGTGGATGGACTGACAGAATAATTATGAGATTCATCGATATAATGCTAACAATACCAACCTTTTTTCTGATTCTTGCTGTAATTGCTTTTATAGGCCCAGGCATCTGGAACATAATGGTTGTTATAGGACTTACTTCGTGGATGGGTGTTGCAAGACTTGTAAGGGCTGAATTCCTATCTTTAAAGGAGCGGGAATTTGTGCTTGCTGCAAAAGCTATAGGAGTTAGTGATAAAAGAATTATTTTTAAGCATATTCTAATCAACAGTCTTGCACCTGTTTTTGTTTCAGCGGTTCTTGGAATAGCAGGTGCTGTGCTCCTTGAATCAGGTCTAAGTTTTCTCGGACTTGGAGTTCAGCCTCCGACACCAACATGGGGAAATATTCTTACACTTGGCAAAGACAACATAGAAATTGCATGGTGGCTCTCTGTTTTCCCGGGGTTCGCTATTCTTTTAACAGTTCTCGGGTATAATTTATTAGGCGAAGGAATAAGAGATGCTTTTGATCCAAGACTCTGGGAAGCTGAACAGGGTTAATCAGAAAAATTCAATCGAATTAACCGTAATTGTTTATTGTTTGTCTTATTCTTCAGCCCTCATCCCCCTTTTGATTCCTACTTTATTAAATAGAATAGAGAGGTTGTTTACTGGCAATAATTCAATTTATGAATCAAAATAAACTACCTTTGTATAAGGACATTGCTTTATTTTATATTTTTATGTAGTTACCTATTTTATCTCTGAGGCTTACGCTTCGACTTCAGCCTCAGTGAAAAGAGACCCGTGATTTTGTTTCATAAATTGAATTATCGCCATTTGATTATGTTATTAGTTGTTTACTATAAGCTCTTCGCTTGTTGTTTTTTATTCTTCAGCCTTCAGCCTAAAGCCTTCAGCCTTTTTTTGCTATTCGCTCTATGCTATTTGATAAACGCTACAACGCAATGAACGCTACAACGCAATGAACGCTATAACGCAATGAACGCTATAAACGCTATCGCCTTCAGCCTTTTTTGCTCTTCGCTCTATGTTATGCTAATAGAATGAAGTATTATTTTATAAGTCTTGGATGTGCAAAGAATCTTGTTGACAGCGAGAAAATATCAAAAATACTTTCAAAATATGGATACATAATTACCGATAGAATTGAAGAATCAAACCTTATTTTGATAAATACATGCGGATTTATCAAGAATGCAAAACAGGAATCTATTGATACTATACTTTCGGTAATTCAGGAAAAACCAAAGGATTCCAGGGTTATAGTCTTTGGCTGTCTTGTGCAAAGGTATCAAAAAGAGCTTAGGGACTTAATTCCTGAAGTGGAGCTTTTTCTTCCTGTGCTTCCATATAAAAAGCTTGCGGAAAAAATAAGAAAAAGCTTTTCACCCATAAAGGTGCAATGTACGGATGCTTCAATAAAAAGAATATGCTTTACACCTCCTTCATACACTTATATCAAAGTAGCAGATGGATGCAATAATCGTTGTTCATATTGCACAATTCCACTGATTAGAGGACCATTAAAGAGCATTCCAGTTGATGAAATACTTAAAGATATTAAAAAAGCCCTTGATAATAATGTTTATGAAATAAATTTAATAGCCCAGGATTTAACATCGTACGGTAAAGATTTATACCGGAAACCCTCTCTTGACATGTTGCTCGAGTCAATTCTTAAAATCAAAAAGGATTTCTGGCTGCGATTACTATATCTTTATCCATCAGGTATAACTCCCCGGATTATCAACTTAATAAAATCCGACCAAAGGATATTAAATTATCTTGATATTCCTGTTCAGCATGTTAACAACAGGATTTTAAGGTTAATGAACAGAAGATATTCAAAGAAATTATTACTGGAGAAAATTCATATGCTCAGAGAAAAGATACCCGATATTGTGATACGTTCAACTTTTATAGTCGGTTTCCCGTCAGAAAGAGAAGAAGAGTTCGAAGAGCTTGCTGATTTCGTAAAACAGGTAAAGTTTGACCATCTCGGTGTATTTGAATATTCCGAAGAAGAAGGGACATCGGCATTTTCTATAAAAGAACGCATTCAATGCAGTATCAAGCGAAGAAGGAAAAGGACATTAATGCAGATACAGCAGGAAATTGCAAAGGACAAAAATAAGGCTTTGATAGGTAGAGAATTTCCTTGTCTTATTGAGATGCCTGTTGATGAATATGGCGCGGTATGGAGTGGCAGAATATACTCACAAGCACCTGAAGTTGATGGTTCGGTATTTGTAACAGGTTATCAGAAAAATAAGGGTAATTTGGTGAATGTATTAATAAAGAATTTTAAATATTATGACTTGCTTGCTGAGTGTAAAGATGCTCTCTGAGATATTTTCCTGTATATGATTCCTGACAGTTTATTATCTCATCAGGAGTGCCTTCAAATATAATTTTGCCTCCCTTTTCCCCTCCCTCAGGGCCGAGGTCAATTATCCAGTCAGAATAATTAATAACATCAAGGTTATGTTCGATGATTATGACTGTATTGCCTGAGTCAACAAGTCTCTGAAGAATGTTAAGCAAAGCTTTTATATCCTTGAAATGTAATCCTATGGTTGGTTCATCAAGAATGTAAAGAACATCTCCTGTATGTCTTGAATTTTCGGCAAACTCAGCGCATATTTTTAATCTCTGTGCTTCACCGCCTGAAAGAGTTGTAGCAGGTTGACCGAGTATCAGATAACCCAGACCTATATCTTGCATTAAAGATAATTTATTAACAATTTTTCTTTCATCTCGAAACAATTCTACAGCTTCATCAACAGTCATTCTTAAAACTTCGTCAATATTTTTGCCTCTATAATAAACTTTCAAAGCCTCGGGCTTATATCTTTTTCCATTACATGTCTCGCACTTTATATATAAATCCTCAAAGAAATACATTTCCATTTTTTGATACCCCGCTCCTTTACAGGTTTCACACCTTCCTCCTGAAACATTAAAGGAAAAATATCCGGGACTGTATCTTTGAGTTCTTGCTTCGGGTTGAGAAGCAAATAGATTTCTTATTAAATCAAATATCTTTAAATAAGTAACAGGATTTGAGCGGGGGCTTTTCCCAATCGGAGATTGAGAAATAAGTTTCACAGATTTTAATGTTTTAGGCGCAATAAGTTTATCAAAAGCAAGCGGCATCTCAACACTTTGCTTGAACTCCCGAGCCAATGCTCTATATAAGGTCTCTACTATAAGAGAGCTTTTACCTGAACCCGAGACCCCTGTTATAGTTGTAAATGTCTGTAAAGGAATACTCAGATTAATGTCTTTGAGATTGTTCCCCTTTGCTCCTATAAGCACTATCTTGTTTTGTATGGGAGATTTAACAGTAAAACTTTTTTTCTTTGAAGGAGGGAAAATGTATTCAATTCCTTTTATATATCTTGAAGTGGGAGTATCTGAAAAAAGAAATTCTTCCCTGTTTCCTGAAAAAATAACTTCTCCTCCTTTATACCCTCCGCCCGGACCAAGTTCTACAATTACATCTGCGGAATTTATTATATTCTTATCATGTTCAACAACAATAATAGTATTGCCAAGTTTAGAAAGTTCAGACATTATGCCTGCTATTATTTGAGTATCGCGTGCATGCAACCCTACAGTTGGTTCATCAAGAACATATAGAGTTCCTGTTAAGAATGAAGCTATTTGATTTGAGAGATTTATCCTCTGATATTCTCCACCTGACAAAGTGCGGGCATCCCGATTCAGACTTAGATAATCGAGACCGACACGTTTAAGAAAATCGAGCTTTAATTTTATCTGCCTGAGTATTTCTCTGGCAGTATCTCTCTGAAAAGGAGATATATCAAGTTGTTCAAAGTAGTGTGCTATCTCAATTACCGGCATTGAACATAATTCGCCAATATCCAGTCCTGAAACTTTATATGAAAGAGCCTCTTTTTTTAGTCTTTTCCCTTTACATAAAGGGCATATAGCGGGGCTTCTGTATCTACTGAGAAATACCCGTATATGAAGTTTGTATTTTTTTGTTTCAAGCTCCTGAAAAAAATCGTTTATACCATAAAAATCAGCAGTGCCATTAAAAAGAATCTCTTTTTCGCTATCTAAAAATTCCGAATAGGGTTTTGAAGTACTTAATCCAGCTTTCTCTGCATTTTTAATAAGCTGTTGTTTCCACCATCTGTATGCAGGTTTATTCCACGGGTCAATTGCACCATCAGACAGAGAAAGACTTTTATTCGGTATAATGAGGGTCTCATCATAATGTAGTAAGTTTCCGAATCCATTACATTTTGGGCATGCGCCAAGTGGATGATTAAAGGAAAACAATAAAGGATTGGGTAATGGCAGTTCAATGTTACATTCGTCACAGGAATTTTTTGAGGAAAAGGTTAGTACTTTTACTGTCTCGTCCATAATAATTATCTTGATTTTACCTTTCCCATGATTCCATGCAAGTTCTATAGAATCAGACAATCTGGGTTCATCTTTAATCAGCAGACGATCAACGACAATATTCAATTTATCTTTAATTTCATCTACAGGTATTCGATTTATTAAGGTTTCTAAATCTTCAATGTCAATAATTTCATTATTCAGCCAGATTCTGTGAAAACCATTTTTTAATAACTCATTAAAATCAGCAGGAGCTTCAAAAACTATAATTGCTTTTTTATCTGTGTATTTTTCGATTAACTCCATGAATATCTGCGATGTATCCCATATGCGAATTTCTTTTGAACAATTAGGGCAGAATGGATGGGCTATTTTTGAATATAAAAGCCTGAAAAGATCATAAAGTTCGGTTAGTGTTCCAACTGTAGAACGTGAACCTTTTACAGGATTTTTCTGTTCAAGCGCTATAGCAGGACGAATATTGTGTATTGCATCAACATCGGGTCTGTCGATCTTTTCAAGAAAAAGTCTTGCATATGTAGAAAGGGACTCTATAAATCTCCATTGTCCTTCGGCAAAAATTGTGTCAAAAGCCAGTGAAGATTTTCCTGAACCGGAAACACCGGTAACAGCAATAACTTTATTGTGAGGCAGAGTAAGACTAATATTTTTTAAATTGTTCTGCCTTGCGCCTTCAATGACAAGTTCTTTGAAAGACATTAAAAACTATCTAAATAGGATTATAACCCCATTTTCTTTAATGCTTCATCAGCAGAATCTCTTGATGCAGGAGCATCTTCAGGAAGATAAAGCATGACCCCGCCTTTGACTGGTCTTATAACTATCTTGCCTTCTGCAGCGAGCTTGTTTGTTACTTCAACAGGATTTTCACCCTCAAAATATTTTTTAAATGCATTATTAAATCCTGAATAAACAGAATGAATGCCTTTAAACCCTTCCTTCCTTAAACTAATAATTGCTTTCCTTATAAATTCTTCATGGCTCAATTTCTCTGACATCTTCAACCCCTCCTTTAAAAAAGTTCTTTATTATGAAACTTTGTTTTGTTCATCTTCAAGTATATACAATTTTTTTGGGTTACGGTCTATTTGTTCAAGGACAGATATGTCAGAACCGGTTGAAATTCCGAGTTCTTTGAATCGTCTTACTGTTGGCAATATCCTTGTCTCAAACGAACCAACCGCTTTGTTATAAGCTGAGACAGATTTCTCAAGATTTGTTCCTATATTTTCAAAATGCTGAACAATAACATTAATTCTCTCGTATAGCTGTTTTCCTAACTCACTTATTTCCTGTGCATTTTTTGTCAATTGTTCCTGTCTCCAGCCATAAGCTATTGCTCTTAATAATGCAATAAAAGTGGTCGGAGTTGCAATAATAATTCCTTTCTGTATCCCATCCTCAATCAGGGTAGAGTCAATATCAATAGCAGAACTGAGAAAGGATTCTCCCGGAATAAACAATATAACAAATTCCGGAGAATGACTGAACTGACTCCAGTATTCTTTTGAAGCAAGTTTATTCATATGGGAACGCACCTGTTGGGCGTGTTTTTCCATTTTTGTTTTTCGTTCTTCGTCATTCGAGGCAGAAATTGCTTCAAGATATGCATCGAGGGGCACTTTTGCATCAACAACAATTTCTCTTTCCATCGGCAAATGAACAATCATATCAGGTCTTATTTTCCCTTTTTCAGTATCAACCGTAACTTGCTCAGTAAAATCGCAATGCTTTGTCATTCCGGAAAGTTCAGCAACCCTTCTTAATTGCATCTCGCCCCATCTTCCTCTAACCTGTGGTTTTCTAAGGGCTGAAACAAGATTGCTTGTTTCCCTTTGGAGACTCTCGTTGGTTGATGCAAGGGATCTTATCTGTTCGGTAAGACTTCCGTATGCTTTGTGCCTGTTTTCTTCAATTGATCTTAAATTTTCTTCGTAACGCTGCAACGCCTGATGCAATGGTTTGATAACATTGTCTAATGCTGCCTGATGCTCACCGAGCTTGCCTTTTGTCTCTGCCACTATTTTCCCAAGATGTTCTGATGCGAGTCTTAGGAAATCCTCACTGCTACTTTTCAGAGCTGCAGAAGAAAGAGCATTAAATGTGTCGATCATCTCGGTTTTCAGCATGTCAATCATTGCTTTTTGTTCTTCAAAGCTTTTTTGGGCTATATCAAGCTTTGTCAGAGCTTCAATTTTATTTTGCTTTTCATAATTTAATTCTTCGCGTAGTTTTGTAATATCAGCATCTTTTTGGTTCAGGTGCTGTCTTAATTCTTCAAGTCGTGCTATGGAAGCGCTTAATTCTTTTTCGATTTCAGAGACCTTTTGTGAATGCTGAGCTTGAAGTTCTGAAATCTTTAAACTGTGGATCTTCTGCTGCCTTGCATATACTATTAACCATGCAATAACAGTTCCAATTATAAGTCCAGAAATAAAAAAAATAATTGATGCTGACATCTTTTTACCTTTGAAATATAAATGTATTATACACTTTTATGTATGCCAGAGGTTACTTGTGTTGATAAAAAAACTTTTCAACCTCAGAAATATCATGACTTATCTTTAAGTCAGGGAGTGAAGAAAGAATAATTTTACCATATGAACTCGTAAGAAGTCTTGAGTCAAGAATTGCCACTACTCCGTAATCTGAAGAACTTCTGATAAGCCTTCCAAATCCCTGTCTTAGCATTAAAATTGCTGAAGGCAATGCAAGGTCGCTAAACCATCTGTCGCCAAGTCTTTTGCAGCGTTCATCATAGACAGGGTCTCCGGGAGAACCAAAAGGAATTTTAACTATAATAACAAGGCTCAAATCCTCTCCTTTAATATCAATCCCCTGCCAGAAAGTAGCTGTAGCGAGAAGCACAGAATTAGGAGTCTTCTTGAACCAGTTAATCATATGAGATGGAGGCATTTTACCCTGAGATTTAAAAGGATAATCAATTGAAATATGTTCAGCAGCATAATCAAGGTGTTTATATGATGTAAAAAGAACGAGAGCCCTTCCTTTTGATGCTTTTATGAGATTCTCTATAACTTTAAGACTCTCTTTCATAAAAATATTATTGTTTTCTTTATCAGGAGGAGGCAACCCCCTATCAACATAAAGCAAAGTCTGTTTACTGTAATTAAAAGGAGAACCTATAAGCATTTCTTTAAAATCTCTAATGCCGAGTCTCTGCTTGAAAAAAAAGAATGAACCACCTGTTGCCAGTGTGGCGGATGTCATTACCAGACTTTCAAAACCTCTCTCGAGGGTGAGAAAATGTTTGTCGGATTCGATAAGATTGCTTTTCAATTCGATTTTGCCTTTGTTGCCTGTCACAAAATAGACCTTGTTCCTATCATTTTGTTCTATGAATTCATTAATAGTAAATTCAAGAGATGCAACATATTTTTTTGTTGTTTGAATCTTATCTGACAGTTCATCATTAAGCTCTTCTTCATTATAACTATCAAGTCTTTCCATGACATTATTTAATGAAAGGACAGAATGAATGTTAATCAATTCATCAATTATATCTTCAGGTATTGGATAAAAAGCATGCTGGGGAATTTCTCTGCGTTTAAAAAATGAATCAACCGCTTCAAAAATATGGTCCACAGATATTTTTAAGCTTCGCAGGCGGTAAAGCAACCAGGTTATACGGGAATGAGTTAATACATTTCCTAAAACATGGGAGATAACATCCTCGATTTGATGTGCTTCATCAATAACGAGTTGTTCATGAAAGGGAAGCAGGTTGAAATCTGACAACAAATCAAACGCGAGCAGATGGTGGTTTATAACGAGAATATCTTTTTTATAAAGACTTCTATAATGTTTGTAATAGTAACAATCTTTATAATAAGGGCATTTTACAACATTACAGTCATCAGAATCCCCGCAAACTTTAGACCAGAACTCTGGAACATAAGAGAGTTCATCTTTATCCCCTGTCTTTGTTTCAATTGTCCATTGCCTGAATTTCATAAAGTCTGTGCTTAACTCTGAGAATTCCTTTTCACGTTTCAGACAGAGATAATTGTTTTTACCTTTGAGAATCGCATATGAAAATTTTAACGGCAGTGCTTTTTGAAGAAAAGAAAGATCTTTATTGACAAGCTGATCCTGAAGAGCGATAGATGCAGTGGACACAATAGTTTTATTTTTTGTCAGGATGGCGGGTATAAGATATGCGAATGATTTGCCAACACCTGTACCAGCTTCAACAATAATTTTTTCTTTGTTTAGAAATGTCCTGTAAACTTCACCTGCCATTTTTATTTGCTGTGGCCTTGTTTCATAATCAGGCAAAGTTTTTTCAAGTAATTTAAAAGTTGAATTTATCTCTTCCAAAATTACTCCGAAAATTTACTTTCGATGCTCGAACCAGCCGGATGGTAATGGTAAATCCTATAAAATATACTCATCCTGTTTTTCTGGAACATTAACCTTGAAACCAAACTTTTCTTTGATAGTTTCTCCGAATGAAATTGCAGTTTCTTCCTCGCCATGTACTACAAAAACTTCAGGAGAGTTCTTGAAGCAACCAAGCCATTGCAATAATTCAGTCTGGTCAGCGTGGGCAGAGAAGCCGTTAATAGTATAAATCTTTGCGTTAACCGCAATCTCTTCGCCGAGAATATTTACTATTTTTAGACCATCAACAATTTTTCTTCCGAGCGTTCCTTTACCCTGAAAACCAACAAAGACTATGCTGCATTCGCGCCTCCAGAGATTGTGCTTAAGATGATGCCTTATTCTCCCGCCTTCGCACATTCCACTCCCTGCAATTACAATAATGCCTGATTTAATTTTATTTAAAGCCATAGACTCCTGAACAGTCTGAACAAAATGCAGCTTTACTGCGGAGTTTAAGTCATTGCTTTGAAAAAATTTTAAAGCTTCTTCATCAAAACACTCAGGATGTGCAAGATAAACCTTTGTTGCTTCTTCAGCCAGAGGACTGTCAAGATATACATTCATCCTGTAAAGTCTTTTCTCTCTTACAAGATTATTAAGTATATAAAGCAAATCCTGTGTTCTTCCAACAGCAAAAGCAGGGATATAAACATTTCCCCCTCTTTTAAAAGTAATTTTTATAGCATTTACAAGCTCATCTATACTTTCATTCATTGGTTTATGCTGGCGATTTCCATAAGTTGATTCCATCACAATATAATCTGCTTCAATGGGCGCTGAAGGGTCTCGTATGATAGGATTGGCTTTTTTGCCAATATCACCCGAAAATACAATTTTCTTTTCCTTCTCTTTATCCTGAAACCATATCTCAAGAGTGCCTGAACCGAGAATATGCCCGGCATCAAGAAATTTATATTTGATACTCTGCCCGAGACTGAATATTTTGTCATATGGTACTACATCAATTAAAGGTATGACGTTTTTTACATCTTCTGAAGTATAAATGGGATAGACAGGAGGTTTCCCGGCTCTTTCAGCTTTCTTTGTCAGCCATGCTGAATCATGTTCCTGCACCTGCGCTGAATCATAAAGCATTATCTCGAGCAAATCTTTTGTAGCCGGGGTAGTGATAATTCTTCCACTAAATCCTTCTTTTACAATTCTCGGCAGCATGCCCGAGTGGTCCATATGAGAGTGGGTAATAAATATATAATCGATTTCCTCAGGAGAAAATTCAAAGGCTGCTCTATTAATTTCTTCGGAATCTTCTCCCTGATATAAACCGCAGTCAACAAGAAATTTTATTTGATCGCTTTCAATATAAAAACATGAACCAGTAACAGTTCTCGCTCCACCTAAGAATCTTAATTTCATTTAATTAACACCTTTCAACCGCAAAGATAAATTTATTTTTACATCTCCACTATTTCAATTGCATTTTTTGGTTAATATCATATGCATTTTGTTTTATAGACTATCGCAGGAATTGACAGCTCGCCCTTCACTTAAAATAATTTCAGGTGTCAGCATCCACTGTAATGACCAGAGATTTTCATCACTTCTTTTAAAACACACAATCCCTGCCATTTTAAAAGAAATTATAATTTTCTCTGCATTTCCTGTAAGTAAAAGAGAAGATAGTCTCGCCAGATGGGGCAGATGTCCTACAAGCATTATATTTTCATCCGTTTCTTTAAGCCGGGCATGCCAGATTTCAGGAGCATCCATTGGAGATAGGCCTGTTGTTTCGGTTAAACCTTTAATTGGTTTCAGGTATTCAAACAATATTTGAGCTGTCTGTTTTGCTCTAAGTTTTGTGCTGTGGTAAATACTGTCAAGCTTGATATTCAAATGGGACGCATATTCAGCCATTCTCGTAATATCCTTTAACCCATGTTCTGATAAAGGTCTTTCTTTGTCTTCTTCCTCTTTTTTTGCTTCTGCATGCTGGACAAGGTATAAAAACATCTTACCCTCCTCTTTTTGTGAATTATTCTTTAAGAGTTATTATTTCTTTCTTATATTTTAAATATTCTATCAGTCCTATAATTCCAGCTGTAGCCATAGTTAAAAACCATAATAATGAGAGGGCTGTTGCTGTTTCAGATCTGACACCAATCAGTCCAAAGAAAAAAACAAATGCTCCTTCCCTGACACCAAATCCTGATATAGAGACAGGAAGCATCGCAAAAAGTATTATCAAAGGAACAAATATTAAAAATGAAAGAAATGGAATATTTTCTCCGAGTCCATAAGCAAGAACACTAACAGAAGTTACACCGAAAAACTGGATAATCATGGATAAAATTAAACCTTTTATAATTTTATTTTTCTGACTTCTATAGGTATGAAAATAATTGTAGAATTCTGCGAGGAACCTTATTCTCTGTCCGAGACGCAACCCGAAGATTAGAAAACTTGCAAAGAAAAAAATAAATATAGCAAAAGGCAACAACCATTCTGTTTTTGATCCGTGAAAATAATTTAGACCAAAAGGGAAAGCAATGGAGCATAAAATAAGTAAACCAATGAAGCCAAGATACCTATCCATAAAAATAGAGCCAAAACTTATATTTGCCATATTTGTTTCACGATAAAGATAATATGCTTTCACAGCGTCTCCTCCGATGACCCCGGGCATGAAAGTATTGAAGAAAGAACCTATCATATAAAGCGAAAAAAGCTTTTTTGTCTTAAATCCTTCCGGCAGAAAAAGTTTCCATCTCATTGTAGAAATAATCTGGGTAAAGATATAAATACCAACAGAAGAAAAAAAAGCATAAATATTTACAGTCTTCAAAGTACTGGCAACCTGCTTGATTCCTGTCTTAGCAAGGACATAATAGAGTAAAGCAGAGCTGACAGAAACTTTCAGCGCAAATAAGATTGTTTTATTTAATTTCCGGGCCAAGTATTTTCTTTATTACATAGATGGGTTTTCTCTGGCTTTCATGATAAACCCTTACGAGCATTTCACCTAAAAGTCCCATCCCGATAAGCTGTATTCCGACAATCATTAATAAAGCTCCGAGAAGAAGCAAAGGTCTTCCACCGATGTCTTTACCGCGCAGAAGTTTTTCGAGACTGAGATATAATAAAATAAGAAAACCTAACACATCGCTTATAACACCTATTGTCCCGAAGAATTGAATGGGTTTGGTAGAGAAGCTTTGTAAAAACTTGACTGTTATTAAATCAAGGACGACTTTTATTGTGCGTGATATTCCATATTTTGATTTTCCGCGCAATCTTGGATGATGTACGGTTTCCACCTCTGCAACTCTCACGCCATACCAGCTTGCAACTGCTGGAATAAATCTGTGCATCTCGCCATATAATCTTAAATTTTTAATAACATCCCTTCTGTATGCTTTTAATGAACAGCCGTAATCATGTAATTTAACCCCTGTTACTTTACTGATTAACCAATTAGCAATTATTGATGGCAGCCTTCTCGAAAAGAACGGATCTTTTCTTTTTTTCCTCCATCCGCTTACAAGATCATTCTCCTTGATTAAGTTTAGAAACTTTGGTATGTCAGCAGGATCATTTTGAAGGTCTCCATCCATGGTTACGATGACCTCTCCACGTGCAAAATCAAAACCTGCGGCAAAAGCTGCTGTCTGACCAAAATTACGGCGTAAACTGAGTACGGTTATATGATTATCTTTTGCCTGTAATTCCTCGAGTATCCGAAGGGTGCTGTCTGTACTTCCGTCATCAACAAATAGCAGTTCATATTCTTCAACTGCAGGGTCAAGAGCTTCACGAAGTTTTTGATGGAGCAATCTTACATTTTCTTCTTCGTTATATAATGGAACAACCACAGATAGAGTCATTAATAAGTATCAGGCTTCCTTTCTTTCATTCCTTTAAAGTCGTAACAGATAAAAATTGAGAAATCTTTAATTCTGTCACGATTCTTAGTATAAATTGTAAAAAGGTTTTTCTCAACCTTACCGAAAGCCTTTCTGACATCATCGGGTATGGAAACATCTCCTGACCTGACAAAAATAGCGTTATAATGAATAAAATTATGAAAGTCAGGCCAGATATCGTATTGGTTCATTCTTCGGTCAATATTGATGCAATATGTAAAAGGCTTTCCTTCAACATAAAATGCGAGTTCGCTTGATATTTGGTATTTATCAGAAAAAATGAAAACCGGTCCCGGCAATTCCTTATATAATTCTGAAACTTTCTTCCCGAGGGCATTCCAGCCATAGAGTCTTACAGAAGGGTCATTCTTTGGTGGCAAATTCAGTAAAAATGGATAGTGGGCAAAGGCAGTAATTGTAAAAGAAATCAAGATTGCTAAGACTATTGTTATTTTCAACCAGGATTTTCTGTAAAAGAATTGTTCAACAGAAAATTTTGAGAAAGCAATCAACCCTGTTATATAACCTGGCATGGGCCAGTTTCCTTGAACTTTACCTTGAATGCTTTTTAATACGAAAAAAACAAGAATTGGGATTGAAAACCAGAAAAGAAAATTTCCCTGCTCTTTTTTCCTGAATAAAAACAGAGAATAAAATATTATGATTAATAACAATGGAGTAATAACCCCGAACTGAGAACCGATAAATTCAATAAGATCTTTAAATTGAAATTGGAGCCCATCATATGCATGTGCCTGTCCTGCTGTATGTCTCAAAGTGACCCAGTTGTTTTTTGCGTTCCATAAAATTACAGGAGAAAATAAAAGTATGCTGATCAAAAAACTTATGTAAGGCTCCTTTGTAAAGAGGAGCTCTCTTTTTTCTTTATTTAATATCATATATAGAAAAGCACATATATAAAAAAATGCCATTGAATATTTTGCGAGGAGGCCAATGCCAATTGATATTCCGAGCAATATCCAGAGTGTGATATTTACGGATTTATCTGAAGCTGTGCATGAATTTAATGATTTCAGGAATAAAAATAAAGAAAGTATCCAGAAAAAAATAAAAGGTGAATCAATTGTAAAAAGAACACCATAAACAGAAAACAAAGGTATAATCTGAAATATGATACCGGCAATAACCCCTGTTTTTGTATCATAAAGTTCTTTGCCAATAAGGAAAAGGAAAAAACTGCTCAGGAAAGAAAAAACTACAGCAAAAAACCTGACCCCAAAAACTGTATCACCAAATAATGCAGTTCCAATATATATTAAATAAGCTATTAAAGGTCCTTTTGAATAATAGCTTAAATCAAGCCTGCGAGACCATTCCCAGTAATGAGCTTCGTCAGGACTTAAATCAAAAGGGCAGTTTAAAATGTAGTAAATCCGAAAAAGACTCAGGGCTGTTATAAATGCAAAAAGTATAGTTATATATGATTTTTCCTTATAATTTGATTTTATTGTCTGCATTTCTGGGTTTAAATATTTTCCCCAAATTTTTTAGCTCTCACCCATTTAATTATTTCTTCGACCATTGCATCAACTGTTGATTGTTCTGGCATTATATGAACAGGCAACCCTGCCTTCTTAACCGCATTCGCAGTAATAGGACCTATAACTGCTATTGTTACTCCACGCAAAAGTTCTTCGGAATCAGAACCCATAATCTCAACAAAATTATTAAATGTTGAGGCGCTTGTAAAAGTTGCTATAGAAATTCTTCCTTCTTTTAAAAATCTTCTTAATCTTTTGCCGTGATATTCGGGTTTAATTGTTCTATAGACTACAGGGATATCAATTTCTCCACCAAGTTCTCTTATTTTTTCGGGGAAAATTTCTCTTGCTTTCTCGGCACGAGGAAGTAAAAAACGAATTCCTATGAATGGTTTTGAGTTTTGAATATCGGAATTAGAATTTTCCTGTTTTTGCAATGCCGCAAAAGCTTCTATCAGTCCTTCGGCTCTGAATTCTTCAGGCACCATATCTACTTTTAACCCATATTTTTTTATTTCTGAAGCTGTTTTTGTTCCAATTGCGCATATTTTAATGCCTTTTAAATCTCTAATATCCTTGTCTTTCTCAAAATATCTTTTGAAAAAGTATTTAACACCGTTTCTGCTTGTAAAAATCAGCCAGTTATAAGTTTCAATCGCGTCTATTGATTTATCCAGATCATCATAAGTTAAAGGCGGAACAATAGTAATGGTCGGAAAATCAATTACTTCAGCCCCGAGTTCTTCTAATGGCTCAAATCCTTCCATGTGTTCACGGGTTACAAGAATTCTTTGTCCAAACATGGGTTTTTTCTCATACCATTTAAGTTTATCTCTGAGTTTTACAACTTCTCCTACCACCATAACAGCAGGAGGTTTAATTTCCTTTTCTTTTATAACTTCTGCAATGTTCTGGAGAGTTCCTGTCAATGTTTTCTGATCGGGTCTTGTCCCCCATCTTATAACAGCAACAGGCGTGTCAGGAGCACGTCCATTTTCAATCAGTTTCTGAGTGATCTGGTCAATATTCTTAACAGCCATAAGAAAAACGAGTGTTCCAACCCCTGTTGCGAGTTTTTCCCAATCTATTGCGCTTTCTTTTTTTGTTACATCTTCATATCCGGGAATTACCGCGAAAGAAGAAGAATACAGCCTGTGAGTTAATGGTATTCCGGCATATGCAGGAGCAGCTACTGCTGAACTTACACCTGAAACTATTTCAAATTCTATTTCTTCATTTGCAAGTACCTCTGCTTCTTCTCCGCCACGTCCAAAAACAAAAGGATCGCCGCCTTTAAGCCTGCAAATTGTCTTTCCTTCTTTTGCCTTCTGAACAAGAACAGCATTAATCTCATCCTGAGTCATTGTATGATGTCCGCCGCGTTTCCCTGCGTAGATAAATTCTGCCTTTTGACTAATGTAATTTAAAATCTGTGCATTAAGATGAAAATCATACACAACAACATCAGCTTTTTGAAGACAGCGCAATCCTTTTACAGTTAAAAGACCGATATCACCGGGACCTGCTCCAACCAAAAAAACTTTTCCTTTCATTTTTCCTTCTTTCATTAAATAGCAATCGTGTTTATTATAATCTAAATTGCAGTATATCTTTAACCCAAAAATTCATCTTCAATATTGAATAACCTGAATAATGCAATTTACAAAATTTAGCAGACATATCTGTAGAGGCAATAGATAACATAAGAAATATTTGACAAAAAGGTTAATATTTAGATATTATTTGAGCGTTATAATGCTTTTATTTATTAAAAACAAAGCATTAATAAACGAAATAAAAAAAAGGAGGAAATAACATGTTCAGGAAGGCATTAATATTATTTTCGTGTATTTTTATCCTGACGTTTTCTTCAATGGTATTTGCCTCGTATTCTTCATTTCAGTATCCCAAAGTTCCTTTATTTAATGAAAAGAAGGTAAATGGGGAGTTTCATATTTATGTGAAGAAGGGTGGCATATGGGAAGAAGCTGGCAAGATAGGCTTTGACAAGTATTTCAGGCAGAGGACAATAGACATAAGCAGATATGCAGATAGTGGCAAAACAGTCAGGATATTGTTAAAGAAAGAAGGCGGGGGCATGGCTCACATAGACTCAGTTCATTTAAACAACAAACCACCTTTAAAGGTATCAGGCACAGATGCTGATATAAAGAAATTCACGAAGGATGATTTTGATGTAGCAGATGCAACTGGCAGGGGTATAGAGGTGGAGTTTAGTGGTGTTGAAGGCAGAGCTATTATAAATTTAACAGCGAGGATAGAGGAGGAGACAATAAGCAAGACACCTTTTCAATTTCCGGTGGAGAACTTATATAAAGAGGTAGGTTTAAAGTCAAAGTTTTACACATACAGGGTGGATACAGGAAGTAGAAATGAGAGGCAGATGTTCAAGGAGTATTCAGTTTCAGGTTCAGGCCATCCATCTGGTTACACATATGGGAGAGTAAGTAATGACAGAGAGAATCTTTATGTAACAATAGATTTTACACCTGACAACACGATAGATGGAGATAAGGACTATGCGGCGGTATATGTAAAGACAGGGGATAACATAAAGGAGTTTAAAGTTTCTACTGTGGATGAGAGATGGGGGAAGGCGCATTTTACATATACGGATAAAGTTTCGTACGAGCACAAGCTATATAGATTTCAGATACCTTTTAAATACATAGGTGAGGCAAAGGAGCTGGAGCTTGCATTTTCAGCGTATGGAACAGCAGCACCTCCTCCTGGAGGTGATTTTGGCAGAACAACAAGGCAGTATCTTGTTGTATATGAAAGGAGCGGTGACATATACGGACAGTTTGTAGATGAAAACGCCAATGCAGTGGGGACTGAGTTTATCATATGCAATGCCGTAAGCATCCAATCTAGACCTTCAGTATCCTACAATAGCATTGATAATCAATATCTTGTTGTATGGGAAGATGTAAGAAGCGGGACAAACTGGGACATTTATGGCCAGCTTGTAAATGCAGATGGAAGCCTCTCAGGTGGAAATTTTGCCATATGCACTGAAACACACGACCAAGGTTCTCCTTCAGTAGCCTATAACAGCAGTGCTAATCAATATCTTGTTGTATGGACAGATTACAGAAACGGAATATACTCGGACATTTATGGACAGCTTGTAAATGCAAATGGAAGCCTCTCAGGTGGAAATTTTGTTATATGCAGTGAAACAAACAACCAATATTCTCCTTCAGTAGCCTATAACAGCAGTGCTAATCAATATCTTGTTGTATGGACAGATTACAGAAGCGGGACAAACTTTGACATTTATGGACAGCTTGTAAATGCAGATGGAAGTTTTCCAAATGGGGATTTTGCCATATGCACTGCAACAAACGACCAACTTTCTCCTTCAGTAGCCTATAATAGCAGTACCCATCAATATCTTGTTGTATGGGTAGATACCAGGGGGACAGACTGGGACATTTATGGTCGGCTTGTAAATGCAGATGGAAGCTTTCCAAATGTGGATTTTGCCATATGCACTGCAACAAACGACCAATTTCCTCCTTCAGTAGCCTATAACAGCAGTGCTAATCAATATCTTGTTGTATGGCATGATTACAGAAGCGGGACAAGCTGGGACATTTATGGCCAGCTTGTAGATGCAAATGGAAGCACCTCAGGTGGGAATTTTCTGATACGAAACAATGCCGAGGCTCCACATGCGATAGCAAATGCCTTCTGTCCAAATTATCTTGTAGCATTCAGGGTTGGGGGCAACAATCCTTATACATGGACATTAGTTGGAGACCCATGCCAGCAGGAAGCAATCCCAACAATGAATGAATGGGGGATGATAATATTCGTAGCATTGGCTGGAATTGGGTCTTTATATTATCTGAGAAGAAGACATAGCGTATAGCTGTTAGCACATATCAAGTCATAAAAGGGCAGGATTACCCCCCTACCCTTTTATTTTGCCCCCAAAAGGATAGGTATATTTAATACATTTTTAAAACTCAATGTTTTGCATGAAGACAGCACTTTCTTCAGCAGTTATCTGGGTGTAAACGAGAGTATTTAAAACACTACTATGTCCAAGCCATTTTTGAACTGTAGTAATTGGCACACCACTACGCAAACAATGTACAGCGAATGAATGTCTCAAGACATGACAGTGTCTCAATTCTGGTGGCAGACCTGCTTCTTTTACTGCTTGTCTAATAATCTGATCTGCTCTAAACCTTGTAATAGGGAATAATCTGTCATTTGGTGATAGTCTATTGCTTGCTATATATACACCAAGCTGACCTATCAAGCTATCTTTGACGGGGATTATTTTCCATGTTTGTTTTTTTCTTTTTAGGTTGATCAGCTTTATAGTTTTCCCGTAGAAGTCTATATCTTTGATTGTGATAGCAAGAACTTCTGACACTCTTGCTCCTGTCTGCCACATCACAGAAAGCAGAAGTTTATTTCTTTCTTTTTTATTTATAATGTTTGTTTCAAAGAGCTTTTTCACCTGATCTTTTGTAAGGTACCCGGGTAGTTGTTTTGAAGTTGCTGTTGCCAGAGCTTTTTTTGATATTATAATATCTCTACTCATAATACATTATTTTGTGTAATTTTTTTGATAAAAGGAAAAAGAAAAGAGCCATTTTAAGCCACTTTTTATTTCTTCTTTTCCATCGTCCATAACATAATATTACACATTACATAGTGTTTCGTAAAATACAAAATCCACCTTTTTTATTTGTAATACAACAACATGATACTTCATGCAAAGATAACAGGATTGTCTGTCTCAAAGCATTGCATGTCTATCAAGTTAAGTTCAGATCGTACCGAGCAATTTTATGTAGAAAGCCTCAAGGGTATAAAAGGGATACAGCAGAAATATATTATAGAATACAATGAAAACGGAAAGAGTAAGAAGATATACTTCAATGGAAAAATCCAGTCGATTAACATAAGGAAGGGAATATTTTTTGTAATTCATGTTGAAAGAGAAAAGTGGACGATAGTAAACATAGCGATGGCAGTAGATGAAGATGTAATCTGCAAGTTTTTCAACCGCAAAGAGATGATACTCTATGATTTATTGCAAAATGTTTCTCAATTACTGAACATGTCCATAGAAGATGTTTTATACAAATTCACGACCTATGAAAAGGAAGGCCGGGTTTATGAAGGGAAAAGGAATATATTCGAGCTTTCTGACAGACACAAAGACGTAGTAATAAGTAAGCTTAGCAAGATTATAAGAGATAAAGAGCAAAACAAAAATTGACAATATTAGTTATAGCATTAGGCATCATATTCATAGTAACAGGAATGATACTTTTTTTCTCGACAACTACTGAGAGGAAGCGGCTTCCTGAAATAACAATTTCACTTGAGGAACTAGCACAGATATGGCTGCCATACAACGAAATGGTAAAGAACGTACCGACAAGTGATGAAGATATAGAAAAGCTATTCTACGATTTAGAGGAGACAACATCGAAAACAGAAGATGTCAAACAGTCATCATCAGAAAAAACAGAGACTGCTGATGCTACTGATAAATCACAAAAGCACCAAGAGAATATAAGTATTATAGAATCGATAGGTCCTTTAAAGGAACTCTGGGCTTATTGTATTCAACCGTACAGGCAGGAAATACAAGATCAGGGCGTAAGCCCAGTCATACAGGAACTAATCAATATTATTGAGAAGCACGGGCAGAATCCTTCTATTGTAATAGATAATCGTGACAGTGAGGCAATAGAGCTTGTATCTGTGAGGGACAATCTTGCACAAGTCACATTAAAAGAACACACATATCACGTATGCATCAAAATGATAGACATCGTAAAAGAGGCATACAAGGATTATAATAATTTAATGCCGAAGGCGATAGTAACTTCTCTTGCGCATGATATAGGTAAAATTCCTGAGTTAAGAGTATCGGGGTTGTACAATACATATGATCATCCTCTTGTAAGTGCAGGCAAGCTTGCTGAAATATTTGCAGGACACGACATATTCTGGGCTAAACAAGCAATACAGTCAGTAAAGGAGCATCACCTTGCAACTAAAGACCAATGGACAGCACTTTTGAAACAGGCGGACAGAAGGGCAAGAGAGACTGAATTGTTGAAGTATACTTCTCAATATGAAATCAAAACATTTGAGTCGTGGTTTAGTGTTGATGTTTTTCTAAAAGAACTCGAGGGCTATATCAATGTAACGCAGACGAACAAGTGGGAGGCATTTTCATTTCAAGGGCTTATATATTGTAAACCAGAACTTCTATATACGATAGCCAGGAAAATGTGCAGAGAAGCAAAGGTATTGGACCTGATGTTTATATATGAATCTGAAAAGGAATCAGTGTTTCGTCTTATAGTAAATACTCTCAGGGGTGAGAACTTGATACCCGACATAATAGGGCAAGGACATTATGCGCGTAGATTTGAAATAAAGACAAAAGTAGGTATGGTAAAAAACATGAAGTTTACACTAACTCCAATAAAAGCTGACCGTTTTAATATAGCCGATATTGAGCATAGGAAACAGGGATTTCTGGAGGTTATCAATGCAGTTGTTGCGACTTAACAAGTCCTTTCAAGAGTGCTGAAGGGTCGTCTGGTTCGCCCAATGAATCGTTTATCCATTCTCCTGCTTTCCAAGCCTTATCGTCATCAATATTTTGATCAAACATCACTCCAAGTAAGAAGCTGTTTGCTGCAGAAGGACGAAATTTCTAACTTTAGTTATAGGGGTATCTAATCCTCCATCTTTTGAGCATAAAACCTTTAGGTCACACGCAACCTTTCGCTTTGTTCTAATATTTTTAGGTTGCCTTGTTAAGTTTTTCCATATATACAAGTTCCAGATTTTTATTGACTTTTTCTCTTTTGAATATTTGATAGCCAAGTTTCTTGTAAAGATATATGTTACGCTCACTTTTATATCCAGTGAATAGCTCAAATCTTCTGGCTTTGCTGAAGTAACTTTCAATTTCATTCATGAGCCTGGTGCCAATGCCACGGTTTTGAAAGTCTGGATGAACAATAAGCCTCCCGATAAAACAAGTTTCATTTATCATATATGCTCTTACGGAACCGATTATCTTTCCATCAACTAAAACTTTGAGGAAGGTCTGATTTTTAAAATCGGTTTCTATTTCTTTAAAAGATTGGATTAACGGGGGAATAGTATAGTCATTGTATATTTCTGCTTCACTTTTATAAGCCAGTTTTTGCAAATCCAAAATCTCTTTTGCATCTTTAAGTTTTGCTTGTTCAATAATCATACCCAACGTTTTCGGCTATAATCTTGCAACCTAATGATTTTAATAACCCGCTGGTGAACTGCCCTTGAAAATCAAAACAGGTTTATAACCAGTCGGGTTGATTTTTTTGTTGTACGCTGACTTTTTTCTTTAATGTATTTTACCTTAATAGGATGTTTTCTGCATGGCTATTGTTATCCATCCGCTGCAGGCACATATAGGCACGCTTTATAACTCGTATTCTATAAATTCAGACTTTTGTTCAAATAAAAGGAAGAATAAGTAATACAAAATAAAATACTAACAAAGTAGGCAAGACGAAAGGCACTTTAAGGTTTAACCTTAGGTGCCTTTTTTATTTTTTGAAAACGAATAAAGGAGGTATGCAAGTGGCAAGGTTAGCAAGCAACGAAAAGATGGGATTTTATCCCACACCTGAGAAATCACTATATCATATCAAGCAGTTTATCAAAGCTGAAAATCCAGACAATAATGTAACATGTCTTGATCCGTGTTGTGGAGAGGGAGTGGCTTTGAATGTGATATCAACTGCGATTGGGAATTGCTACAGTTATGGAGTTGAGCTCGACATTGAACGAGCCATAAAATCTCAATATATAATTGATAAAGTTCTTCAAGGTTCAATATTTAATGCTCAAATAAAACCATTGGGATGTTTTGGGCTGCTTTATCTTAATCCGCCATATGAATCCGAAGAAGGAGAAAGGGTCGAGATAATATTTCTAAAGCACTCTATAAGATGGCTATCTACGAAGGGTTTATTAATATTTATAGTGCCTGAAAATATCTTTGCAAAATCTGAATACAGGGAGTGGATTGGGCAGCACTTTAGGGATATTCAGATATACCGTTTACATCGAGATGATTTTCCACGGTTCAAGCAAGTAGTTCTTTTTGGGTATAAGAGGTCCTCACGAGTTGAGGATGGAGAGGACATACAACTTCCACCTTACAGACATATAGAAGACATAGACGAGATTAATCATTACATAGTACCAATCACAACAGGACCGACAGAACAATTTCAAATAAAAGAAGCTGTAACAGAGGAGGAAGTTCATGCTAATTGGTTAAAACTCATAACAGAATTAGAAAAAATAAGGGGCAGGTTTTTCGGTTCGAATCAAGTAAATCCTTTATTTCCTTTAAGGAAGGGGCATCTTGTTGCTTTACTTACAGCAGGAGCTTTTGATGGCAGAATTGACATTCCGGGAGGTTTTTTAGTAATCAAAGGATTTTCTGAACGTGTAAAATTTACGCGAACAGAAGACGACAAAGAAATCACGACGGATACCTATAATGTATGTGTGCGTTTGATAGAGAAAATCGGCAAAGTAGCGAGATGGTATGACATCAAATAGGAGGTTTTATGAAAAAGATATTCTACAGCAATATAGGAGTGTACTCAGATGCATGTTTATATAAATCAGGCTACAACAACTATGTAAAGGTAATGTCTATATATGGCTCGCCCCAGCAAGTAAAAGCTGTAGGGTCAGCATTATTGAATTTTCGTGATCTTATATTTAAAGAAGACATGTACCTGGCACGAATGAGTACCAACTATCGGATGAAGATATTTTCACTTGGGTATGGCAAATCGCATTGTCTAATATGGGAAGACAGAGTAGGTTCTTCATATATATTCTGGATTACTCCAGAAGACAAGTATGATGCATTACGCCAGGCGCTATCAAAGAGAAAAATACCATATGAGAATACATGGCTTGCAAATCTTGAGAATCTGCTTATTCAGGATATGCAGCTAATTAAGTTAGATGGTTGGGGAATTCAAGGTTACGAACTTGCATTAAGAGACGATGATGCATGCGATCTTATAATACAAAAAATCAATACTGGATTATTGGAGAGTTCCAATAAAGAGAAGGAGGAGAAAACATGTATGCAGTGACAAGACAAAATTACTGGGTTGATGGAACATGTGTAGTTGAGGTCGCTATTGGAGGACTGGATTATACCAATCCAGACGCGTTAACCCCAAAATATGAAGGTGAAATGAAGGAATATAGAGATCCTCGAAAAGCTGTCGAAGTTGCCATATCAATTTGTAAAGAATGGCGGAAAGAAGTCGGCAAAAGGATAATAAAAGTAGCTATAGGTGATACATGTGGCTGCACAATGCCATTTGAAGGCATTTCTTTCAAAGCAGCTCGCAGGTGGGCAATAGACGAATATAAACGTTTGACAGCTCAACAGAATACAAAAGAAAGCTAATAAAAAACACATTTTTTTATAACAGGAGAATAATAATGCTATCAAAGAAAACACGAGAACATGTTGTAACATTCAAGAAACTTCTTGGTGGAAGCTGGGATTCAGCTTTCAAATCCACAATAACTTATTTAGCGGTAACCGGAGCAAAATATCCGTGGGCATACAATCAAGAAGAGGTTAAAAGAGATATTATCGCACTTGATGATCTTGCATCATTTATATTGTTCAGAAAGTAATTCAATAACAGACGAGAGACACCTGTTTTTTCCAATCTTCCCATTAAATTTATACAGAACAGGTGTCTCTTATTCAGGAGGCAAAATGAATTTAAAAGACTTTATAGAAAAATACGGAAGTTCACTATCCTGGCAAATTGAGAAAAACATGACGACATTATACAATCCACTTTCTCCAGAAGGTGTGGAATGGATAGAAGAAAAGATACCTTTTTTACTAAGGAAGCCTTTTCCTGTTCAAGCTGAGATTATAAAAGGACTTAGCAAGGCACTCTATAAAAAAGGCAGGGAAAAGCTTTTCGTGTCAGGTGAGATGGGGACAGGCAAAACAATGATTGCTCTTAGCACTCTTGCTATGGCTGAAAGTCCTATGAGGGCATTAGTAATATGCCCGACTCATTTAGTTGAGAAGTGGATAAGAGAAGCAAAGGAGACGATACCTGACATAAAGGTAATTGATTTGGCTGTCAAAGACGTCATACTGATGCTTGATTCTTTTAGATACAACAAAAGTAAGCCTTCTGTTCATGAGCTCTATGTTATATCCAAAGAGAGGTGCAAACTCAGTTATGGCTGGAGGGCGGCATATATAATGACTAAGAGAAGCAAAATTCCTCATTGTTCTGATTGTGGGATGCCTGCGATGGAAAAAGACAGATACCTAAGTATCGAAGTACTTACAAAAAGGAAGATATTTTGTCAAAATTGTGGTTCAGCTTTATGGCAGGCAGACGTAAAACTTCACAGGTTTTCTCCAGCTGAATATATAAAGAGGTATTTAAAAGGATATTTTGATCTTGTGATAGTTGACGAAGTACATGACTACAAAGCGGGCAACACTCTACAGGGTAACGCAATGGGTCAAGTTCTATCGTCAACCAGAAAGGCGCTATGTCTTACAGGTACGTTAAATGGTGGCTATGCTGACGATATATTTTACTTACTTTATCGAGCGGACCCGTACAAAATCAAGGCAGAGGGATTCAAATACAATGAACCCACTAAGTGGATCGAAACATTTGGGACAATCGAACAAGTTCAAAAACTTAAAGAGGAAGAAGATAACTATTATGGCAGGTCAAAGAAAAAAGGGGTAATTATCAGAAAACGTCCTGGTCTTTCTCCACTTGCTGTAAGCAAGTTTCTCCTTGATAAAACAGCATTCATAAGGTTGTCTGATGTGATAGAGGGGTTACCCCCATACGAAGAAAACGTCATTACCATCCCTATGGCAGAGGAACAAGAAAAAGAGTATTTTATTTTACAGGAAAAATTAAAAGATGCTGTTCAGAAGTATAAGATGAAAGCAATTGGAGCAATGCTCCAATCATTATTGTCGTACCCTGACTCATGTGTTCTTTACCCTGAAGTAGTAGAAATCAAAGACAAACAAACAAAGGCAATACTTGATACAATTTGCGCACCTAAGATAGATGTAGAGGAACTACTTCCAAAGGAAGCAGAATTTATTAAGATTTGCAAAGAGGAAAAGAAAAGAGGCCGCAAGGTTCTCTGTTATTTGACCTTTACTGGTACTCGGGACATCAGGCCGCGTCTTGAAGCAATTCTAAAGAGAGAGAAGTTCGAGATTGGAGTACTTGACGCCTCGGTAGAGCCTAAAAAGAGGGAAGCGTGGATACAGAAGCATTCAAAAAATATTGATGTACTGCTGGTAAATGCTGAACTTGTTAAAACAGGACTTGACCTCTATGAATTTCCGACAATTTGTTTTTACCAGGTAGGATACAACATTTTCACTTTAAGACAAGCAGCCAGAAGGTCATGGAGAATAGGCCAGACGCAACCAGTAAAAGTGTACTTTTTTTGTTATCAGAGGACGATGCAGGAGACAGCAATAACTCTTATTGCAAAAAAGTTAGAAACAGCCTTAATGATTGAGGGAGACTTACCTGAGGGGCTAGCGGAATATGCATCGTGCAAAGAAACAATAATCGAAGAGATGGTAAAGGCTCTTGTAGATGGTGGGAACTATGGTGGTGCAGAAAGAGCCTGGTCTAATTTCAGGAAAAAGGAAATCGAGGCAGAACTTGGCATAAATGGAAAAGAGACAATTTTTACTGAGAGTAAAGGAGCAAGAATTTCTCCTTCTACAAAAACTACAATTAGCGATAATGTAGTTGTGAAAGTAACAGTTATAGAAGGCAAAAGAAAGCAATCGACACTTGAAGTCAAATATGGTGATATAGACACTGTTCTTAAAGGTAAGATTGCACAATTTGCTATGTTTTAGGAGGTGTTTATGATAATTAAGGGTCAAAAATTCCCGTTGGGGAAAATAGTAACGACAACAGACATTGATAGCCTGATAAAAAAGGATAAATCATTTGCGAGGTTCGTGTTTAAGTCTCTGTGTTGTCATGCAAGAGGAGACTGGGGAGATCTGAGTAAAGGAGATATAGAAGAAAATGAGCTTTCTTTGAAAGAAGGATTCAGACTCCTTTCAGCATATAGCGGAGAAAGAGAAATATGGATAATAACGGAAGCAGACAGATCGGCAACGACTGTCTTGTTTCCCTATGAATATTAAAGGAGTAAATATGGGATACTATAGCTTTTTTGAATTTGAAATAAAAGATGCAACTATTGAAATCAACAAAGCAAAAGAAATAGAAAAACAATTTACTGACATTAATAATGCAAATGTTTATGGATTCTGGGGTGTTTCTTTCCATACCGATAATAATGGCAAACTACTTGACATCAAGCTCAGGGAATATTATGCAAAATTCTATGATGATGAGTTGTTTGTTGATGAACTGCAGAATGCTCTTATAACTGGAGAAATATATTTATACTTCATAGGCGAAGATGGAACAAAATGGGGATACAGAGTCGAACCAGGAAAGGTTGTACCTCTTTGTAATGTATGGGTACCCTGTGAGTAATACATAACATAAGAAAATCAAAGTAGTTTATACGAAGAAAGGCACTTTAAGGTTTAACCTTAGGTGCCTTTTTTTTATTTAAGGAGGTTGTTATGCATAGCAGAATATTTGTCATATCAGAAGATTTTACTGAAGAAAAAGAATTATTTTCTTGGGATGACCCTGAAACAGCAGCTCAATTAAAAGTGGACTATATTGTTCCTTCAGAGAATTTTATCGATGATATCGAATGGTTGCAAGATGCCTACGGAATAAAAATATCAAAAGAAGAAGGAGATAAATACTTTATTCCTTCTGATGAGATAAGAATACTAAAAACCTCTCTTGAAAAAATTAGAAAAAAAAGACTTGAAACAATCGCCTATGAGCTTAAAAAAGACTCACCGAATCTATGGAAAATAGCATATGAGGCATGGAATCAGCATGGTTTCTTTTTCTATATGGAAAATTGTATCTGGAATGAGATGGAATTACTTAAGTATCTCGAGAAAAGAATTCCTGAGAAATTATACGTATTAGAGTCATATGATTATCATTTTTAGGAGGTAATAAATAATGGAGAAATTTATATCCAAACTTGAACTTCAGGTTATATGCGATAAAAAAATTACTTATGGAAAAATATGTAGTCCAAAGAATGTTTACGAAAAGTTCAAATGGATTGCCTCACTACCGCAGGAAGAAATATGGGGGATATACTTATCTGCTAAAAACGAGATTATTGGATATAGAATGATATATAGAGGGACCGTTACAAACATTCCCTGTAATCCTGCGGATATAATAAAGCCTGCTCTATTGTGTAATGCCTGCGCGATAATCCTGATTCACAATCATCCAAGTGGGTATCCAGACCCAAGCGAAGATGATATCAGGTTCACAGAAAAAATAAAAGAAGCCTGTGAGATTTTTCAAATAGAACTTCTTGACCATGTAGTTTTAGGAAATAAAGGATTTGTAAGTATAAAAGAAAAAGAGGAGGTACTTAATGACGCCTGAAGATATTGATAATGCACGGAGTGTTTCTATTGTCTCTTTTCTTTCATCACTTGCCAAAGTTGGCAAACAAGTAGGGAAAAGGATCTGTTATCTATCGCCTCTAAGATGTGAAAAAACACCTTCTTTTTACGTCAACACTGAAAAGAATCTCTGGTATGATTTTGGAATTGGTGAAGGTGGAGACGTGATAGACCTGGTAATGAAACTATACTCTATATCCTTTGCCGAGGCAGTTAGACATTTAAATGGAAACGATAGGAAATTTAAAAAGATCGAAATAAAAAATAAGGGGAAAGTAATCGAACCATATCCTAAATCAGATATTCACAAAAAATTATACTCAGCCATACTGAAGACGAAAAATGACCTTTTTATTAAGAGATATTTAATTTCCAAGAGATTAAAGTACCACTCTGAGATCGGGATAGCTGACTATAAAGACACAAATGGTCAGAGGTGGATAGTCTTTCCATGTCCGAATCCGCAAGATATAAGGGGATTAGAATGCAGAGGTGTAAATAATGATGCCACCGAAAGCATTAAAGGTGGCAAAAAAATAAGAATAACACGGGGAGAGAAATACCCGTGGATACTTCACAGAGGACAGACATTTTTACTGACCGAGTCAATCATTGACTCGCTCGCAGGAGAAGTGCTTTTTGATCTAAAAAGCGAATCATTATTAGGTTTAAACGGTGTAGGGAATGTACGGTACTTACCTGAGATAATAGAAAAATATAAGCCCAGAAAATTTCTAATTGCTCTTGACAACGACAGTAATCATAATGCCGGGCAGTTAGCTCAACAAAGAGCTATAGAGTTAATAACCGATGAAGGAATAGAGATAGAGTTGATAACAATACATAAAGACAGAGGATTAAAAGACCTACATCAAGTTTTAATGTTAACAAAGTAAAAAAGTGAGGAGGTTAGAATATGGTTTCAAATGTAATATCATTAAATTCACAAAATGAGAAAGACAAAATCCTATTAATAAAAAACACTGTAGCCAGAGGTGCCACAGATAACGAATTAGCCCTTTTCATACATAGAGCAAAGCAATTGGGATTAGATCCTCTAAGCGGGCAGATACATTTTGTAAAACGCAAGGTATGGAGTCCGACGGAAAACAGTTATATGGAAGTAGGAACTATACTAATCGGCATAGACGGATTTCGTCTCATTGCAGAAAGAAGTGGTTCATATGATGGGCAGGACCCCATGATATATATAGTAGAAAGACAGAAGCAAATTACAGAGACCGAATATGTTCTTCCTAACGACATTCCCATTGCAGCAAGAGCAGCGATATACAAAAAGGGCTGTCCGCGACCGTTTATAACGGTCGCACATTATAGGGATTATGTTCAAACAGCAAATGGGAAACCCACGAGAATGTGGGAAAAATGGCCGATAATGTTAGCTAAATGTGCTGAAGCTGCTGCATTCCGCAAGGGATTTCCGGAGATAAACTTAGCTGGAATATACGAATATGCAGAGATTCCGACAGAGGATGTATCCAATGGGATTACTACGAATTCAAATTCAGGAACTTTTTCCTCACAGAGTCCAACAGAAATAGCGGATTTAAACACAACAAAAACATCACCGAGTAAGCAGCAAAAAATAGCCATTCTTACAGCCGCAAAAAAGCTTGGAATTTCGGAAGAAAAAGCGGAAAGGGTTATATCTACCATAAGCTTTGATAAGGCATCTGAGATAATTAGGAAATTAAACAAGAAAGATACAAGTGATTTTGAGGAAATTACTGAAGATGTTCCCGAATTAACGCTGGTAGAAGAGGAGTTTTAAAGCGAAAAAGGAGGAAGAATTATGGACGAAAAAATAAAGGACGCTGGAGCGGGAAACTCGAAGGAAGCATACGAGACTGAAGCAGAAGTAGAGATCACAGAATTTGAAGCAAAGAAAATTATCGAAGCTGCTTCTTTTTTGGATTCTATGAACAAAAAGTATGGTTATCCTCATGGTGTAAATCCAATAGGAATTATTATAGATGCAGTAAGAGTTATCAACAGGAGGAAGAAGTGAAATACCTTTCTTTTTCACAGATAAACATGTACTCACGTTGTGGAATCCAATACCATTTAAGATACATTGAAGGTATAAAGATACCACCAAAGAGTGCATTAATTCTCGGCTCTGCTTTTCACAAGGCCCAGGAAGCCGAGTACATAAACAAGATAGAAAAAAACGAAGACTTACCTATTGATGAACTTTTCGACATACTATCAGACAACATCGAAGAAGCTTTCTCTGAGGATGTTCTTCTTGATGAAGAAGAACAATCCAAGGGCAAAGAAGTCGTAAAGGCTGCTATAAAAGACAATGGCATATCTATGATGGGAGCATATTATGATGAAATAGCAACTAAAACGCAGCCTGTAGCTGTTGAAGAGAAATTTATCCTTGACATGCATGTTCCTATAATTGGTTTTATTGATTTGATAACCGATGAAGGAATCGTAGCGGACACAAAAACCGCTGGAAAGAGTCCTGCAAAAAATGAAGCTGATAAGTCCCAACAGCTGACTATATATGCTCTTGGATATAAGGAACTATATGGTCACCTGCCCGAAAGCCTGAGGCTTGATTATGTTGTTGCCCCGTGTACGAGTAAAAAAGCAAAATCATGTGTAGTAACACTCGAAACTAAACGTAACGAAGAGCAGATAAAACGTTTAGCGAGGCGAGTAGAACGTATTGTAGATGGAATAAATAAAGGTGTTTTTATTCCTCCTGATCAGGGCAGTTGGGCTTGTTCATATTGCGGATATCGAGATATAGGTATCTGCAATGAATATTTGATATAAAACCAAAAGCAATGTTTCTGTAATACATAAACAAATATAGTAAAAAGTAGTTTATACGAAGAAAGGCACTTTAAGGTTTAACCTTAGGTGCCTTTTTTTGCCCCTCACCAGCAGGGGATAAGGTCGACCGCTCTACCCTTGGTAGAGTTAACCCCGCCTCTGCTGGTAGGTGGGGAAATTTATTGAGGTGAAGTTATGTATTATGAGTACTGCTTTTTTGAGGTGAGAAAAAGATGTTTTTTAATTGTAGCAAAAAGAGTAACAAGACAGGAAAAAGTTTTAAATGGAGTTGTGGTCACAAAAGATGATAGAGCCATAAACGCTCTATTGTCCTTCGCAAAAAATATTAACAAAGATTTTGATATCAGAATAACCGATGCTGTAGAAAAAATAGGCGGACTAGCATTAGAAATTTTTGATGTATCAATTCAAGATAGAAAGTATATAAAAGAAGAATTTATCAGACATCTTAAGGAAGAATTAAGGGAGAGGTAACCCTCTCCCTTTTTTATTTTTATAGGTCGTTTATTGTTTTGACATCAGTGAATTTTCCTGTCTTTTTTATTATTTTCCCACCCTTTTCTATTTCCAGGACTGAGACATCATCCGTAGGATTTTCTATAAGAGCTATCATTTCTTTGTGTTTTTTAAAATCTGCTTCTGCTTTCTCTTTCGCATCAATTTCTGTAAATCCTAATTCCGTATAAGACCTATAATGTGTTTCTTTTACTTCATCATCAGTCATATTTTCATTAAAAGTTAGCATATTTTCTCCTTTCTAACCTTACAAGGTCTTTTTATTCTATTACACTTTCAAAGAACGTATTTTAATAATTATATATACATTACATATAGATTGTCAATAGAAAAAGACAATAAAAATTCAAATAACAATCTTTTTATTAAATTCTCAGCACAGACAACGATTTGAACTTATTTACAATTTTTCTGTAATACATAGAATAAGAAATAACCAAAGTAGTTATACACGAAAAGCACTTTAAGGTTTAACCTTAGGTGCTTTTTTTATTTTCAAAGAAAAGAAGAAAGGAGATAAGTAATGTATAACAGAATCATATTAATCGGGTATCTTACAAGGGAACCAGAGTTGAGATACACACCTAATGGCACACCTATCACAAATTTAAGAATCGCAGTAAATACGAAATATAAGCAGGGAGATGAAATAAAAGATGATGTTCTTTTTATTGATGTAGTAGTGATTGGCAAGCAAGCTGAGGTGTGTGATCGGTATCTCTGTAAAGGAAAGCAAATTCTTGTAGAGGGAAAACTTCAACTTAAAAAGTGGGAATCAGACGGTCAAAAGAAGAGCAAATATGAGGTAATTGCACAGAACATCAAATTTATAGGGAAAAAGGAAGAACAAGAAAATTCAACAAGTACACATGATGAATCAGAAGAAGAACCGTTTTAGGAGGAAGTATGGATAATAAGATATGGCAGAAAAAATATAAAAGAGAAGGAGAATCATCTCCTGAGCAATCCTTTATGCGGGTTGCGAGAGCTGTTTCTAAAGGCAACGAACATATTATGAATACATTTTACAGAGAAATGGGCAGTGAAAAATTTATCCCCGGTGGGAGAATATTAGCTTATGCTGGAGCTGGGAACAGAAAAGCCACTCTTTCAAACTGTTTTGTCATGGGGAAAATAGAAGACTCTATGGAAGGTATCATGAAAGCTCTTCAAGAGTCTGCTATCACCATGAAAGCAGGTGGCGGCATAGGAATGAACTATTCTACACTAAGACCCTATGGGAGCAAAGTAAATGGGACCAGCTCTATATCGTCAGGACCTGTCTCCTTTATGGAGATGTGGAACAGCATGAGCAGAACGATCAGCGGAGTTGGAGAGAGAAAAGGAGCGATGATAGCAGTTCTCAACGCTGATCATCCAGATATCATGCAGTTTATAAATGCAAAGTCGAATAATACATTCGAAAACCAAGTGCTGGAAAAATTTAATATCTCAATCGGAATCACTGATGCATTTATGGATGCAGTAGAAAAAGACGATGACTGGGAGCTTGTTTTTGGAGAAATCCGCAGGACCGTCAAGGCCCGCGAGCTATGGGAAACCATAGTTAAAAATGCATGGGCTAAAGCGGAACCGGGTGTTCTATTTCTAGACAATATTAACAGGTTAAACAACCTGTGGTATTGTGAAAAGATAGACACCTGCAATCCTTGCGGTGAGCAGCCCTTGCCACCATACGGGGCCTGTACCCTCGGGTCAATAAACCTTGTTAGATTTATTAAAGACCCGTTCGGAAAATCTCCAAAGGTAAATGTAGACACTCTTATCAAAACTGTTCAGGCAGCAGTAAGATTTTTAGATAACACAATAGATGTTAACTACTACCCACTGTCTGAACAGAAAACAGAAGCGGAAGGAAAGAGAAGGATCGGGCTTGGAGTAATGGGACTAGGTAGTGCACTGGCTATGCTAAAAGTAAGGTATGGGAGCAGTGAATCTATGTCAGTCATAGAAGAAATATTTACTACCATAAGAAACACTGCTTATGAAACCTCGATAGAGCTGGCAAAGGAAAAGGGGCCTTTCCCTCTCTTTGATAGGGAGAAGTATATTCAGGGAGAGTTCATCAAGAGACTCCCAGAAGATATCCAGAACTCTATCAGAGAGCACGGGATCAGGAACTCCCATCTGCTGACAATAGCTCCCACTGGTTCTATTGCTCAGTTGGCAGGCAATGTCTCCTCAGGGGTAGAGCCAATTTTTGCCCTGGAGTATACGCGCAGAAACTATAACGAGGATCTCCTTGTTGAGGATTATGCGTGGAAACTCTATAAGGAATTGGAGTGCCCTGACGGAGAAAAACCAGAGTACTTTGTCACAGCACATGAACTATCATGGATAGAGCACCTAAAGGTTATGGCAATATGTCAAGAGTACGTCGACAGTTCGATATCAAAGACTATAAATGTACCAAAAAATACAACGGTAGAAGACCTCTATGAAGTATATAAGCATGCATGGAGAATAGGGTTAAAAGGTTGTACAATATACAGAGAAGGCTCGTTAGATGTGGAGATCCTGAAAAAGAAGGAAGAAACGCCTCTTCCTCAACAGGTGCATATTAACTTGAGTAGTCGTCCTTACAAATTAGAAGGACGGACCTACAAGGTAAAACCGCCTGAAAGCAGGCACGCTTATTACCTTACATTCACCCATTTAGTGAATAGCAAAAAGGTAAAACCCTTTGAGCTATTCATAAACACAAAGAATCCATTCGTTGAAGAGTGGGTAAAGGCACTCGGACGTGTAATTTCAGCTGTATTCAGAAACGTAGACGACCCTACTTTTCTTGTAGATGAACTAAAGGAGATCATGGGTAAATCAGGTTTCTGGTCGTCCCAGAGAAGGAAATTTATACCTTCTTTAATTGCAGAGTTTGGTGATGTTATGAGAGACTATTTTGAAGAAATAGGGATAGTAGATCCTGAAGTACCTATTGAGGCATATGACGGTAACGGTAACTGTAATAACAACACACACCTTGCATATTGCCAAGCATGTGGTCAGCAAGCGGCGGTATTCGAGGAGGGATGTTTAAAGTGTCTTGCCTGTGGATATAATAAATGTGGGTAGAAGCAAGAAGAACGAAACAAAACATTATAAAATTCGAACAATAGTATCAATGTCACTAAAAAGTGTGACAAAAAATAGTGTCAATGTCACTAAAAAGTGTGACAAAAAATAGTGTCATGACACTAAAAAGTGTGACAAAAAATAGTGTCAATGTCACTAAAAAGTGTGACAAAAAATAGTGTCATGACACTAAAAAGTGTGACAAAAAATAGTGTCATGTCTGGGTAATATAGATATATATTTAAAAATAAAACCCAGATTGGAGGTGTATAGGGATAAGTTTAGCAGTATTTTTGGACAAATTCTATCACTTTTTTCGAGGTTAGAATTTGAAAAAACAGTAAAAGAGACAAAAAAAGGAACTACTTCATAACGCAAAACAACACAACGCAGAAGGGATTATGATAGTAAAATAGGAGGTCAAATGATAAAAATAAAATGGGTAAAAATATCAGCTGATGCTATTATTCCTTCGTTTGCTCATAAAGGAGATGCAGGTGCTGATATATGTTCATGTGAAGATTGTGAAATCGCACCTGGCAAGAGAAAGCTAATAAAGACAGGGTTAAAGGTAGAGGTACCTAAAGGATACGAATTACAGATAAGACCTCGAAGCGGCGTGTCATTGAACACATCTCTGCTGATTCCAAACTCACCTGGGACAATAGACAGTGGTTATCGTGGAGAAGTAGGGATTATTCTATGGAATGCCGGAGACACTCCGCATAAAGTAAAGAAAGGTGACAGAATAGCACAGGTAGTTGTACAAAAGATACCCGACGTAATTCATATCGAGGCGATAGAACTGTCAATGACAGAAAGAGGCGAAAGTGGTTTTGGTTCAACGGGCGAATAGTATAATTGAAAGGCAGGTAGATTTACTTACCTGCCTTTTTTTATTTTTTCGTAAACACCAAGTTCTTTTAGCGTAATTTCCATTGCACTTTTAGAACTTGTTTTAAAATATAGTGTTGGAGAAATTGATTTCAAAGGATGATTCAAGATAATATGCGACAGTTCATGGGCAAATGTAAGTCTCTGATGAACACATTCTGTTTTATTGTTAATCATAATTATATACTTTTTATTTTTGAGAGGTATAAGAAGTCCACTGATACTATTGGGAAGAAATCTTGTAGAATAAACTTTTGCTCCGATTATATTAGCTATTTGCGCAAGATTTACAGGGAAAATGTCATCGAGATGGCAGGATTTTAGAAAATTAATTATTTTTTTCTTTACTCGGCCCTTTTTCAAAACTTTTTACCTCCTTAAAAAATATTAACGCTATACCCGGATTTTCGCACATTAAGAGTGGAATAAAAGTTCATCTATAACACTTATAGTATCACTTTCTTTGTTTCTTATGTATCTCGAGAATACTATTGACAGCATTAATAACCTTATCTATGTCCTGAGGGGTAAGTTCTTTCAGTGTTCTAAACATACCTATTATCCCACTATGTTCGACCATTTCTTTGATCAATTCAGGCATGTACTCGGCAAGTTCGAGGTATTCATCAACAGGCTGGTTAAGCACAAGGGCCAGAGCTATGACTTGTTTACGACTCAAAAGATTTTCTCCTCTTAAAACAGACTTAAGCAAGTTTTCAGTTATACCTGTTTTTTCATAGAATTCGGGATTGAGTTCAATCTTTTTTAAGTCTGCACTTAATCTGACAAGAAAGTCTGAAGGCATGCCGTCTCCAGGGAAAACTTGTTTTATGGTATAAGGGTTGTCTTTTATATTTTTTCCTACGTATTTTTGCACTTCAGGTGCAGCAATTAACTTTGCTCTTTCTAAAAGCAGTATTTCCTGAATTTTTATACGTTCTTCTTCAGTGCGAGAGAAAATTTGCGCTATTCTTCTCAATAAATCTTCGGATGGCAGCTTTTTTACTTTGCTAAATGGCATTTCTATCTGCGATATGTGCATCGCAGTCACACCAAGTCTGTCTGCAAGCTCTCTCTGCGTTAGCTTATTTTTTAATCTTAATTGTTTTATATAATCTGACAGTTCCATAGAAAAACAATAGCAAAAGAAAAGAAATTTGTCAAACAAAATTATTATGGTTAACAAATAATAAAAATCACAGCTTGACATATAAACTAAATTGATATATAATAAAAACATTTAGGTTATGCTAATAATTAATAATAAGATTTATTTACTTATCAATAATCAAAAAAGGAGGTTAATTATCATTGGAAGTAAACAAAATGATTTATGAGGGATACGAGGAGATAGAAAAAGAAGCATTAAGGATGTGGGAAAAAATGCAGCCACAAATAAGAAAAATGGCAGAAAAGGTAACTGGATTCAGTTCTATGAACGAAAAAGAAGACTATATATATGGTTTAGCGTATGAGGCTATATATAAAGGATGCCTTTTCTACAACAAATACAAAAAAAGAGCCAACTTCTTATTATCAGAAATATCAGGCGATGACGAAATAAGTATCAAGGAACTATCAAAAATATCCATTCACATGAAAGCAGAGACATTCTGCTATTGGTACTTAATGAAAATATTTTATTCCGAGGTAAACACGAATGAAGTTTGTTATATCGTAATAACACCGGAAAGAAGTATGGAGACATATATAAATACAGAGTTCAGAAAAAAATTCAACAAAGAAAAAATAAGAGAAATGGAAAAAAAAGGATACAAATTCATAACTGATAGAGTATTTAAGATATTTTCTGAACTAGTCCATGATAATGACAGAGAAGAAAAGGAATTAGAAATTGTTGATGGTGATGAAGAGTTCAAAAAATACTATAGGAAGAATACAATGTGGAGATAGAACATGGAAAGCAATAATGTGGGAGAATTCAAAAACCTTATATTAAAGGGAATAGAAGAATTAAAACTCATAAGAGGACTGTATCAGGAACTGCCTACCATAGCAAAACTCGCAACAACAAGGGAAGCATATGAAGTACTACGTGCCCGTGGAGCAATATGCTGTTCATTTAGGCAATTTATACGTATATTGTCGGAGAAAAGACTTAATCTAAAAACATATGAGATACCGCATCCTAAAAACAGACATTACCCAAAGTATCTGATAAAATTTGACGATCAAAAAGATATAGACATGTTGATGAGAATTAGATTTTGCAGTGGAAATAAAACAAATAAGAAAAGGATACGTTTGTATATACCAATTGATTTATTTGTTAAGCTTGAGTTATTAGCTAAAAACAATAATAAAAGTGTATCAAGAGTTATTGAAGAAACAATAGAAAAAATATTCAAATACGAACAATGTCACTAAAAAGTGTGACAAAAAGTGTCAATGTCACTAAAAAGTGGCCCAAAAAATAGTGTCAATGTCACTAAAAAGTGGCCCAAAAAATAGTGTCAATGTCACTAAAAAGTGGCCCAAAAAATAGT